>Ga0210383_10000010_pt1 | contig 251680 bp, 226 predicted proteins | sample IncBWC14OmetaG_FD_160072 | JGI IMG/M metagenome (GOLD analysis project Ga0210383, IMG submission 160072) | Forest soil microbial communities from Barre Woods Harvard Forest LTER site, Petersham, Massachusetts, United States - Inc-BW-C-14-O ...
AAGACTGCCCTGGCTAGATTCTGATTGAGTACAGCCCGAGAGATCGGTTCTCTCGAGGAAGTGCTGCTGGATCAGCGTATTAGAAAGTGTTGCGTCGACCATCTGAACCGGCAGCGCTTACCGCACGAGTGGATCGGCCTGAAGAGCACACGCCCGATAATCCAACTTACCAGGAGTTTAGCTGAGTCTCCCTCTTGGGCTTTACGCGTGACCTGAAAGGCAGGCTCGCTGAATACTGAACACCTCGACCGGAGTCGTTCTCTCAGTTAGAATTTTTCTCCTCATGGCTAAATGTTCCATCGCCGTGTTCGATCTCGGCGGTGTTCTAATTGACTGGAACCCACGGTATTTGTATCGCAAGCTTTTTAATGGCGACCCGGAGGCGATGGAGGAGTTTCTCGCCACGGTGTGTACGGAATCCTGGAACGAACAACAGGACGCTGGTCGCCCGTTTGCCGATGCCTGCTCGTCACTGAAGGTAGTTCATCCGCATAAGGCACCGTTGATTGATGCCTGGGTCCGACGGTATGACGAGATGCTAGCAGGCCCGATCTCTGGCACTGTTGACATCCTCACGACGCTAAATTCTCACAGCGTTCCCTTATATGCGCTGAGCAACTGGTCTGCTGAGACCTTCCCTGCCGCTCTGAAGCGGTTCGAGTTTTTGAAGTGGTTCAGGGGAGTTATGCTTTCCGGCGAAGTGAAACTGCTGAAACCTGATCCACGCATTTTCAAGCTTTTCCTGGAGACTTTTGCAATCGACCCTGCCTTGACTATTTACATCGATGACCGCGAACCCAACGTGGAGGCAGCGATGGCCTTTGGTATGCATGGCATCCTATTTACAAACGCCGCCGCGCTTCGGACCGAACTGATAGGTCTTGGGCTGTTCCATTAATGCGTTATCGATCCAAGTGGAACAGGCCAACTCCGCCACTCGTCCTGTAAACCGGACAAATGGAATCCCGGCCAAAACCACTTCTACGACTATGTGACTACACAGGAACTCAAAGATAACTCGAATGGATTGAAAACGTTGGATTGTGCACAGTTCATGCACAAAATGTCTCACCTCAAGGGTTCACTCCATTTCCGAAGCCAATTTCATGATCGCGAGAAACACAAGACGGACACATGGCGGCGGTTTGCTTATTTACCCTGACCTGTTCGCACTGATCAAGATTCGTTTGTTTTGTTAAAGACACGACGTTCTCATTTGACTGCAAGCCCTCATATGCAGCTTTACGTTCAGCAAATGTTCAGCACGTTCTAGGCTTTCGCTTCCCGAGTCCTTGAGAAAAGACCCTGGCTTCACCTTGCCGCCGCACCTGCGCTATCCCCAAACAATTCAAGACGGCCACGCACCACCGTCTTCACATCCCTCACAACATCCTGCAACAGTTTGTACGGTGCCACAGCGTCGGAATTCCTCTTAAAGGCTTCAGCGAGTCCGGTACGCCATGCCACACGCAGTTCGGTGCTGATATGAATCATGGTGATTCCTGCCTTGATTGCTTTCCGAAAGTCCTCCGCATCGGTTCCGGATCCACCGTGCAACGTTAGCGGGACTTGGACTGCATTTTTTATCGCCGCAATCCGCGGAATATCCAATCGCTTGTGCTCAGCGCCCCGCACCATGCTCGGAATCATCCCGTGCGTCGTACCAACAGACGGCGATAATAAGTCGACACGCGTCTCCACGACAAAACCTCGCGCATCCGCCGGCTCTGTCATATGGATGTTCTCCGGGCGCTTATCATGCAGCTCTGAACCTGAACCGATGTAGCCAACTTCACCTTCAACGAGGATTGCGCCGTTGATGGACTTCATTGCTTCGACTGCGCGCTGAGTCAAGTTGATGTTTTCTTCGATCGGCTTCCCGGATGCGTCAAACACAACCATGTCAAATCCAACCCGCGCGGCCTCCTCGGCCTTTTCAAGCGAATGCGTGTGATCCGCGTTGAGGAATATGCGCACGCCTTCATCTCGCATCGCTTTAACCAAAGCGACGGCTTCCCGCACTCCCACAAACTCACGTTCGCTCTCCGACACACCCACTACAACGGCCGTATCCAGCTCACACGCGGCCTCGCCTACAGCCTTCAATACCGTTAGTTCAGAGAAATTAAAGTGCCCTACCGCTACTCGCCGATTCTCTGCATCTTGTAAAACTTCCAACAGTGTCTTCAACGTATTGCCACCTGCGCAGGTATGTTATGCCGCTTAGTTCCGTTTGATGTAAAAAACTGTCTTGTCGTCGATGTGATCTCGTTCTCCAATTTGCAGGAGTGCGAGTTTCTTCTGAAAGTTACCTCGCTAGCTGCATATTTACCAGGAATCCCGCTTGTCGTCCTTTGGGTGAACCCCAAAAATGACTGAAAACGTAGTATTGTCCTCTATTCTTTGACCGTCGCTACGCAATCAATCTCGATGTCAAACGGGCCCGCCCATGCAACGACGCATATAAATATGCGCGCCGGCGGTACACCCGGGAAAAAGCGCGTATAAACCGCATTTACCGCCGCGAATTTCTCGACAGAAGTGCAATAGACATTGCATTTCAAAACATGCTCGAGTGATGAACCCGCCGCATCCAGGCACAGTTTCATCTGTTCAAGAACCACTTCCGTTTGCCTCTCAATGGAGGCGTGTTCTAAAATTTTTCCGGTCTTCGGATCAAAAGGTGGGAAGCCTGAAACATAAACAGTATCACCGCAGCGTGACGCTGCGGAGGCGGGAGCCTTCCAGTTTTCCAAATACGTTGACAACGGTTCGACGCGAATAATTTCTCTCTTCATAGGAATCTCCAGCTTTTAGGCAATGGTTTACACATCGTTTCTTCAAACTTCAAAAGGCTTCTGTATCGAGCGCGTGATCATTTTAGTCCATACAATCAAGCGCGGTGAATGGCGCAGATCACAGAATCTTCCCCGAACTGATCGACAATACTTGAGCGTGTCATTTGTTCAAGAAGTCTTTCTACTAGAGTGGTACGAGTCAGGACTGCATCCCGCAGTGCGATATAGGGCAGTCCCGCGACCGTCCCCGCCCTTCAGAAATGCGCTGGATCCGCCTCACTCTTTGGGTCCCACCCCTTCATTTCATTGAGTTCCTCGGGCGTGATCTGAGGCAAGTGCCGGATGAACAAAACCAGGCGCCAGGTTTGCGGGACAGTGTGCGTTCCGTGGAAGGCTGGCATGCCGCTCAAACGAACTCCATTTTCAATTGTGTAGTAGAGCTCACCATCGCTCTTGTTCTGCGTCCCGGCTGCGCGCAAGTCGGGCGGTTTCGGGTAGAGGCCCTTGCCGAATACTGTCTGGCCCCCTCCGTCATTCGAATGGCACGTGGAGCAATGATAGGAGAAATGCTCCATGCCTCCCCGAATGTTCTCCGTTGAAGGCGTGATGGGATTGCGAAGTTGGCGATACGCGGATGGCACGGCCAATTTGCGCGCCGTTGTGGCCGCGAACTCCTCAATCGCTGATGGTGTCGCAAGTGCGCTGAAGCCTCGTCGCACGAGAGTCAGCCCGTATCCCGCAACCGCAAGAGCAAACAGAATCAGCAAAACTGCTTTCCAGGGTTTCATGTCTACCTCTACTGTCCCGTGTCGTCGTCCGCCGGTCCAAACGTAGGCAGGTACCGGCCGAAGTTCAATTCAAAGTCGCTCGGAACGCCGTAACCGACATTGCGGATCTTGGCACGGCGCGCCTGTGCACTGGGCAAGGCCAGCAATGGGAAGAACAAGTCGATGCTCGACTGAAGCTCGGCAGCTGTCGGCGTCCCGAACCGATTGACCTGGGCCTTCGCCGCGGCTAGCGTTTCACGGTCGAACGAGGCTAGACGCCGGACGAGCGCATCGACAAACGAGTCGAGGTCGCCATCGTCCAGCGTGCGGTTGACCCAGCCATAGCGCTCGGCGATATCAGCACCGAAGTCGTCGCCGCTGAGCACGATCTCAAGTGCGCGCGAGCGGCCGACCAAGCGTGGGAGCCATTCCAACGCTCCGCCGCCCGGGACCAGTCCGACGCCGACCTCGGGGTTGCCGAATAAGGCGCTTTGCCGGCTGGCAAAGCGCATGTCGCAGGCCAGCACGAACTCGTTACCGATGCCGCGCGTGCGGCCGCGAATCTTGGCGATGCTCACGACTGGCGCGGACGATAGGCGCAGCACAAAGTCGCGCCAAAGGCCCAGCACCTCTGGCCGTTCAGCTGCCTTGCCTACGTCGAGATGGGCGATGAAAAAATCGGGATTCGCCGACTGGAACACTACGACCTTCACGGAAGGGTCCGCCTCGAGGTCGGTCATTAGCGCTCCCAATTCGACGATCGTTGTGGGAAGAAACATGTTGATCGGCGGGTTGCTGAAGGTGATCGTCCACCGGCCCGGATGGGTGCGGTCGGTGTTGAACTGCGCGTCTGCGTGCTCGCTTCCTCGCTGTGTAGCGCTGGATTGAGTCATCATGGTCTCCTCTCTTGTGCAGAACCTTACCGCAGCGATCGGAAGCCCGCGCGAACCTCTTCTGAAAAGAGCTTCGGCTGTTCCCAGGCCGCAAAGTGTCCGCCTTTGTCGAGCTTGTTGTAATGGATCAGTTTGGGATACGCCCGCTCCGCCCAGCTTCTAGGAGCAGGAAAGAGTTCGTCGGGAAACACGCTCACGGCAACGGGGACGGAGACGCCCCTGACGCCGAAGAACGAATAACCTTTGTTCTCCCAATAGAGACGAGCCCCCGAGAGCGCCGTATTCGTCAACCAAGTGAGCGTGATGTTGTCGAGGACGTCGTCTCGCGTGAGGCCCTCGGTGCCTCCGGCAAAGACACGCGCGATCATCTCGTAGCTGCGCGCGTCGTGGTCGAGAAAATAGGCCGCCAATCCAACCGGTGAATCCGCTATTCCGTACAGCGTCTGCGGTCGCAGCCCCATCTGGAACCCATAGGCGATTCCCTTTTGATAGACGAACTGTAGCCGCTCGTAAGCGAGCTTTTCGTCGGCGGAGAGATTCGCCGGAGCCGGTGCGCCGGAAAACGCCAGCTTGTCGATGTCGAGGGGAATCACGTTAGCCATGTTGGTGTGAATGCCCAGCAACTCCGGTGGCGCTTGCACGCCCATCAGCTCGACGATGACTGCGCCCCAATCGCCGCCTTGCGCCACGAATTTGTCGTAGCCGAGGCGCTTCATCAACACGGTCCAGGCACGCGCAATGTGCGCGGGGTCCCACCCGGTCGTGGCCGGCTTGCCGGAAAAACCGTAGCCGGGCATGGACGGAACCACGATATGGAACGCGTCGGATGCATTTCCGCCGTGGTCGGTGGGATTGGTCAGCGGATCGATGATCTTCAACTGTTCGGTGATCGAGCCGGGCCATCCGTGGGTCACGATGAGAGGCAAGGCATCTTCGTGTTTTGAACGGACGTGAATGAAATGAATATCTATTCCATCGATCTCCGTGAGGAAGTTCGGCAGGGACTGTAGTTTTGCCTCGCACTTGCGCCAGTCGTATTCCGTGCCCCAATAGCGGGCGAGTGCTTGAATCGTCGCAAGCTGCACGCCCTGAGTTGCATCTGTAACCGTTTCACGTTCAGGCCACCTCGTCGCGTTGATGCGCCTGCGCAATTCGGTAAGCTCCGCTTCTGGCACATTCACCTGAAACGGACGAATTGCATCTGCCTGCTCGCTGCCTCGTTGTGTAGCAGTGGATTGGGTCATGCGGTCCTCCTCTTGAACGGTTTTACATTTGGGGTCTGTACTGTTTCTGCGTGGGTTGGTGCGGATATCAACTACGGCCAAAAGGTCTTTGGCGGCCCGAATGATACACCACTGGACCGCCTCGCTCAATCAGAGTTTCTGCGTGATCTATGAACACTGAGTGCGCTTGTCGGAAGCGCGCCAGATTGGTACCAGGAAGTCAGCTTGTAGGAAGTTATCCCCGCGATTGGCATCGATTCCGGGCGGATGACGGTCTAACCGGAAGTAATGCACACGCATGATCGATCCGAGAACCGAATACGAACGCCATAACGCTACGCGCCGCCCTGCGAAGCCCCCTTCTACGGGAATGAGGGCTTGAACCTATTTGCTCTCGACGCGATACTGGTTTTATGCCTGCGGTCCTATCCCAACCAGCTTTGCGCGTCACTGGCCTTCGCAAGGCTTATCAAGACGTGGTCGCCGTCAACGGCCTCGACCTCGAAGTTCGCGCCGGCGAATGTTTTGGCCTCCTCGGTCCCAACGGTGCAGGCAAAACCACAACCGTCGAAATCTGCGAAGGCCTCACCGCTCCTGATTCAGGCGAAGTCGAACTTCTCGGCATGCATTGGAGCTCTAATGCTGACAAGCTCCGCCAGCGCCTCGGCATTCAGTTGCAGGACACGCAGCTCTCGGAAAAACTAACGGTCTTCGAAACCTTGCGTTTATTCCGCAGTTTTTTCGACCAAGGCCCGGGCGCTTCCGAAGCCATCGCACTCGTGCAACTCGAGGAAAAAAAGAACTCCCGCGTCGGTAATCTTTCCGGCGGCCAGAAACAGCGCCTCGCTCTGGCGTGCGCGCTCGTCGGCGATCCTGATTTTCTTTTTCTCGATGAGCCCACCACCGGCCTCGACCCGCAAGCCCGCCGCCAGCTTTGGGATTTGATCGAGCAATTCAAGCAGTCCGGCCGCACCATTCTTCTCACTACGCACTACATGGACGAAGCGGAACGCCTCTGCGAACGCGTCGCCATCATGGACAACGGCAAACAAATCGCCCTCGGAAGCCCGCGCGAATTGATCGCTTCCACTTGCGCCGAGCACTTGGTCGCGTTTTCCGCCGGCGCCAAGGCTCACGCGCTGGATATTCCCGCGCTGCGCCGTATCGAAGGCGTGCGCGACGTTCGCTCCGAGAACGGCACCGTCGAAATGCAAGTCACCGAACTGCATCTCGCCGTTCCTGCCCTGCTCGCGGAATTAGCACGCCAAAATATTCCGCTCACCGAATTGAGCACGCATTCTGCAACTTTGGAAGATGTGTTCGTCTCCCTGACAGGACGACATTTACGCGATGAATAAAGCCTCCGCAATAATCCAACGCTCCGTGCGTGGAAACTTTCATGAGTGAGATGACTGCCATTCCCGATGTGCAAGCACGCGCAGCGGAGCGCAAAACTCCTCGCGGCAAGACTTTCGCCGAACATCCGCTCGTGCAATTAACCATCGTGCGTTTCCTGGAAACGCTTCGCGAACCCGAAGCGCTCTTTTGGATTTTCGCGTTTCCCATTCTTCTCGCCGGCGGTCTCGGCATCGCGTTCCGCAATCGCCCCGCCGAAGTCTTGAAAATCGCCACCGTCAGCCCCGCGCTGACGCAATCAATGCAGCGCGAAAAGCTTTTGTCCGTACAGCAACTCGACATGCCATCCGCCGAAGAAGCTCTTCGCACGGGCAAGATTGCCTTGCTCGCGGTGCCCGGCGCGAATGGCGCGATCGTCTACCGCTACGACGACACGAATCCCGAGGGGCGCACCGCCCGCATGCTCGCGGATCGTGCCGTACAGCAAGCTGCGGGGCGCGTCGACCCCGTCGGGTCGAGCGATGTGCTGATGCGCGAACCGGGCTCGCGCTACATCGATTTCCTCATTCCAGGATTGCTGGGAATGAATCTGATGGGCAGCGCGATTTGGGGCATGGGTTTCACCGTCGTTGATATGCGACGTAAGAAGTTGCTGAAGCGGCTGATTGCAACGCCGATGCCGAAGCAATACTTTCTGTTGTCCTACGTTTTCTCGCGAATCTTGATGCTAGTCGCCGAAGTGGGCATCGTGCTGGGATTCGGCGCTTGGATTTTTCATGTGCCGGTGCGCGGCTCGCTACTCAGTCTCGCTTTGGTATGTCTGCTTGGTTCGCTGACGTTCAGCGCCATGGGATTGCTGCTCGCGTCGCGCGCCAAAACCATCGAAGCGGCTTCCGGCTTGATGAACGCCGTGATGCTGCCAATGTGGATCGCTTCCGGCGTGTTCTTCTCGGCACAGCGGTTTCCGGATGTCGTACAACCCATCATCAGAGCTTTGCCATTAACCGCGGCCATCGACGCCTTGCGCGCGAACATGTTGCAAGGTGCGAACTTCATTCAACTGGCCCCGCAGCTGGCCGTGCTGAGCGCCTGGCTGCTTATTTGCTTCGTCCTCGCGCTAAAACTTTTCCGCTGGCGCTAAATCTTCCCATCCCCTTGTAGGGGCGCGATTCATCGCGCCCCAGCTTGCCCAGTCGTCCACCTCAAGCGGCCGCTGGTCCTTCTCCAAAAAGCACCAACAAATACACTAACTCACCGCCTTTTTGTGGAATTGCCGCAGGCCTACCGTCAGCAGCAGCGCGTTGAATCCCAGCAAACCGACGAACACGGCAAGTAGAGACAGGTGCGGGAATTGCGGAACGAGTGTCGCGCGCAAACCTTCGCTGGCGTAGACCAGTGGGTTCACGAGCACAAGTTTTTGCATGATTGGAAAATTTGCGAGCGCGCTCCAGGGATAGTATGTGCAGCCAAAGAAAATCATCGGGGCGACAACCAGTGAGAACATCAAGCCGATATGGGTTTGCTCGACGCTGCATCCCAGCGCGAGCCCGCCGCACGCGGAAAAGAGCGCGACGAGAAGCGCCACGACGGCAAAAAGAATCGGACGGTGCAAACTCAAGTCCACGCCGGGCCGCAGCAGTAGCCAAGCGAACGGAATGACCATCAAGCCAGCCGCAAGGGCTTGCAGCGTTCCAGCGACGACTTTTTCAATCGCCACCCAGGAGATGTCCATGGGAGCAAGCAGCCGGTCCTCGATTTCGCGCGTGAATTGAAATTCGCCAATCAGCGGCATGGCGACGGCCCAAATGCCTGTTCCAACCATGCTTAGAGCCATGATGCCAGGAAGCAGCTGGCTTTTGTAAGAAGGCGGCATGTAGCCGCTGCCGACCATGACGCGGCCGAAAATAAACACGAACATCAGCGGCTGCAAAAACGTCTGGAAAAGCAGCGCCACAATGTTGCGGCGCGCTACGCGCACGTCGCGAGCCAGCATGGCTATAAAAGCTTTGTAGTTCATTCGCGCAAGCTCCTGCCGGTGTGGTGCAAAAAGAGATTTTCGAGGCTTGGCTCGGAGATGTGTACGTCGCACAATTCCGCGTTGGCCGCCACCGCGAGATTCGCAACATCCGAAACGAGCGAGCCGCCGCGGTCGGCGTACAGATCGGCACCGTTATTTTCGGTGGCGCGCACTTCGCGAACACCCGGCAATGTTTTAAATCGTTCCAGCAAATCCGGTGCGTGCTGGACAAAGCGCACGCGGACCAGATAGCCGCCGGGCACGGAAGACTTCAACTCCTGCGGCGTGCCCAGCGCGATGATACGACCGTGGTCGACGATGGCGAGGCGCTGGCAAAGCGCATCGGCTTCTTCCATGTTGTGCGTCGTCAGTAAAACGGTTTTGCCGCCGCGGTTGTACTCGCGAATGATTTCCCACAGGAGCAAACGCGTTTGCGGATCGAGACCGGAGCTGGGCTCATCGAGGAACAGCACCTCGGGATCATGCATCATGGCGCGCGCGATGGAGAGGCGCTGCATCATGCCGCCGGAAAAACCGCGGACGATCTGGTCGGCACGGTCGGTGAGCTTGAAGCGCTCGAGGAGCGAAGCCGCGCGCGTGTTGCGTTCGTGCGAGCTGAGCCCAAAATACGCGCCGTGAAAAGTGAGAATTTCGCGCGCGGTCAAAGAAAAATCGAGATTGGGGCGCTGCGCGACAACACCGATCAGCCGCTTGACGGCGGCTTGTTCTTTCCAGACTTCACGATCGCCGATCCATGCCTGACCTGAGGTCGGTTTGACGCGCGTAGTAAGCACGCCGACGGTTGTGGATTTTCCCGCGCCGTTGGGCCCGAGCAAGCAGAAAATTTCGCCCGAACGGATATCGAGGGATATTCCGTCGAGCGCAACAACCTCGGGCTTGGGCTGCTTTCCTTTGCTGCGCTTGGCGGCAAAAGAAAAAGCACCGCCCGGTCCGGCCGCAAGCGGCGGCGCCGTGTTATAGACCTTGCGCAATTCGTTGGTGCGGATGCCGGCCGCCATGTTTCCATTCCTTTCATCTGTGCCTTACGAAAGGGCCGCTGCAAAAATTACTTCGCCAAAGCTCTGTGATTCGTGGCTTCTCGCCGGCGGCGCTAGCAAGATCGAGTTCTCGTTCGAGTAACAGCCTGCATTGGGCAAGAAGCACACAGGCAAGAGTGCGTGTGCTACCTCAGCGGTCTTGAGATAATTCCAGAATAGCGGTGGACGTGTCAATTTGGGATCCTCTCCCATTTTCAGCGGCCGGAGTAGCGCTGCTCTTTCCACGGGTCGCCGTAGGCGTGATAGCCATTGCGTTCCCAGAAGCCGAGGCGGTCGTGATCGAGAAGCTGGAAGCCGCAGACCCACTTGACGCTTTTCCAGGCGTAGAGATGCGGGACGATGAGGCGCAGTGGGCCGCCATGTTCGCTAGTGAGCGGTTCACCGTCATGCTCGAAGGCGAAGAGGACATTGGGCTTCAACAAATCTTCGAGGGGCACATTTGCCGTATATCCTTCTTCAGCAAGGATGGAAGCAAAATGCGCTTCGGGCTTTGGTTTGATGAGCTTCATCACATCCGTGAACAGAACACCCTTCCAGTGATTATCGAGGCGGCTCCAGCGCGTGACGCAGTGAAAGTCGGATAGCGTTTCGGTTGGCGGCAGCGCGCGAAATTCATTCCACGTCAGGCGCTTGGCTTCCTCGACTTCGCCAGAAATCTGGAAGTCCCAGCGTGCCGGATTGAAATGCGGGATGCTGCCATAGTGCAGCACCGGCCATTTTAGTGTGAGGGACTGCCCTGGCGGCAAACGGCCTTCGGCCTTGGCCTTGTTTTCCAGCTCTTTGCGTGTTCCTAAATCTCCGAATAGTGACATGCAATTCCCTTTCGCGGCCCAATGATCGATACATCGAGCGGCACGTACAGTTTACAGCCCTCGTTGATGGTATGTCCCGGATGTGAGACAACTGAAAACTTGGAGCGCCTCGGTCAGGAGAGAAAAAATGCTGGCAGACATGAAGATGATGGGGTTCCTTCTTACAAAGGATTACGACAAGGCGCGCGCGTTTTATGAGGGCAATCTGGGATTCGAGTTTGTGAGCCTGGATCAGTTCGCGCTGGTGATGCAGGCCGGCAAGAGTATGATCCGGATCGTGAAGGTGCCAACGTTTAAGCCGCTGCAAAGTACCGTGCTGGGCTGGCAAGTGGATGATATCGAAGCGATCGTGGACTGGCTGACGAAGCACGGCGTCGTGTTTGAAAAATATCCGTTTGTGCAGGACAAGGAACGCGGGATTTGGACGGCGCCGGGCGGCAGCAAGGTGGCGTGGTTCAAAGATCCGGACGGAAATGTGTTGGGCGTGTCGGAACACCATTGGGCCGAAGGATAGGGACTTAGTGGACACGGTGGTTCCCTTCGAGATCGAGACGAAACGAACTAACGAGGTAGCGAAGTAACGACGTAATGAAAGAGGCCGGTGCTGGCTCGGTGAGGATACCCCCCACCCGGGGTATCCAGAGAACCGTGAACTAAACCATTGAACGGACAGAGGTTGCGGGTGTTGCTGTGCGTCCGCAGGAATACCCAGGAGGGTGCAAACTTGGGGGCGGCAGAGCTGGCGGGGGCGAGCGGGGATTTCAGCACAGAGTTCGCGGAGGGGATGGAGGACAGGGTGGGCAGGGATCGGGGGGCGCGGCGGACGGCCAGGAGTGAGACGAAGGGAACGCGAATACACAGGGAATTGTAGCGTATATTTACCTTCTTGTCAAGTCCAAATTATAACCATAAGAAAAGGAAGGGGATAGAAGCGGAGCGTGGAGGACAGTGGGTAGAATTCGGCGAATTTGGCGCTGAGTGAGATTGGGTTATCGCGGCTACGCGCGAATTCGGGCATCGGCTGACGGGGCAGCAGCAGGTGACGGATCCTGATTTGCTGGGGCTGGCGATGCACAAGAAGGGGAGACTGGCCACGATGGACAAGGGAGTCTCGGAATTGATTGTTGGCGGAGAGAAGCTTGGAGCGAGAGTTTGTGGTGATGATTTAGGACGGATGCAGGGGGAGAGAAGAGAAAAGATAACGCAGAGGCGCAGTGTGCGCAGAGTAGGGGAGCCAATTCGGATTGGCACTTCGAGATTTTGAAGAAATTGAGTTGTGGGCGAGTTTCCGGTAACGCGGGTGGTCTCAATGGGTCGACGCAACACTAAGCTCAAAGTCTAACTGCTGGAGTCTCATAGGCAAAAATCGCTTACAAGTGTTGAATCAAACGGAACACTGCCCTGGCTAGGTTCTGATCGAGTACAGCCGGTGAGATCGGTTCTCTCGAGGAAGTGCTGTTGGATCAGCGTATTAGAAAGTGTTGCGTCGACCGGTTGAGCTGGCACGACCTACCAGGATCTGGCGCGGCGAACCGCCCCAATCCACTTCTTCAGTATCGACGTTACCCACTGTTTGAGACTGTACTGTGCCGGATCCCAGTGGCGAGATTCTGCTGCAATGGCCGTTAGGTGGCCTGTAAGTAATCCGCTTCGGTACAGATCTTTAATTTCGTTCTCAGTGGTTGTTCCTACAGCGGAAACTTGCCTTGGGCTAGAACAGCTTTTCGCGAACAACAATGCTTTTGTTGAAGATGCGCCGGGTCAGTGCCGCTGCCCTGTGACCGGCTCGATCGCGACGGATGGCACGGCGGCGTGCAGCCCACCTCCGAACCCTTGCCTTAGGAGTTTGAAAATCGTGCGCCGATTTTCGAGAATCGATTTCAGCCAGGCGAAGCGGTCCATCTGCGGAAAATAGATTCCCCGAAAACAGAGGCGCGCGATAAAGATGCTGATGCGATAACCCAGCGGCTTGTGGTTCAGCGAATCCACCGCCTTTTCAATGGCCTCCGGGCTGTAGGAGCTGGCCCACCCTATGCGGACCTCGTCATGAGCTTCGTCGATGCTCATCTTGAGCGGCGTATGCGCCATCGCAAAGGGAATGAACTCTTGCCAGTGCTTCGGACGTGTGAGCCGACCCGCGACCTCCAGCTTCTTGTACAGGGGAGTCCCAGGTAGTGGGGTCATCAAACCAAAGATCGGAAGCCCCGCTGGCCAGGTCCGAATTTCCTTCATAGTTCGCTCCGCCACGCCGGGAGGGTCATTGTCCATGCCAAAGATAAAAGAGGTGATTGCAAAAACGTTGCGCTGGGCGAGCCGATCGAGCACCACGCCATATTCACCTGGCTTGTTGAAACCCTTTTTTACGTCAGCAAGGTTGGCCGGATCGATGGACTCCATTCCGATGAAGATCCATTTGCCTCCCGCGGCCGCGATCAGATCGACGAGCTCCTCATCACGCAGCAGATTGGCGCTGATCTGGGCGACCCAATGAACTTGCGCGTTAGCAGCGATGATGTCTCTAAGCAATGATTTTGTGCGCTTTACGTTGATGGCAAAATTGTCATCGATGAAGAATACCGCAATCTGGCCACCCTCCTCCTTCGCGCGCTCTTTCAGCAGCAAAAGTTCGTTCACGACGCTTTCATTGGTACGAAAGCGGATGGAGTCGCCAAAAAAACCTGTCACGGTGCAAAACTCGCACCCATAGGGACAGCCGCGCCCGGACTCCACTGGAATAATTCGAAACGTTCCCCAACCAGCGCCCACACGCCTGAGCAGCGGATGCACTATGCCCGGCAGCAAATTGAATTGCTCCAGCTTGATTTTGTCCCAGGGAATCTCCGGATAGGGCTGCAATGACGGTTTGCGTTCCTGGCCAAAGTCGTCCACTGGCGCGTAAACATCCTTGAGCGTGCCACGCGCGGCATCTTCTACGATTCTCGGCCAAGTCTCGTCAGCTTCGCCAAGAGCAACCGCATCGGCATGGCGCGAGCCGCCGTCACGTCCGAGCGCCTCATCGGCCATTTCTGTGACATGCGGCCCGCCCATGACGACCTTTACTCCCGCGGCGCGCACCGCGTCCGCCATGCGATAGGCCTTAGCAATCATCCTGGTCATGGCACCGATTCCGACCAAGCCGATATTTTGTTCACGCACGTAGCGTGCGATGCTTTCTTCATCCATGGGCTGCACGTTGCCGTCGATCAGCACTACTTCGTGGCCGGACGGAGTTAGCGCTTGCAAAAGAAACATCCAAAGATGCGGCATGAAGTTGCGAGTCACACCGTTGTCGGGGTTGTATAGGAGAATTTTCATTAAAAGGGAGTTCCCGTCCTGGATCCAGGGCGTTTCCGAAAGAGACTATCGCGTCGAGCCTAAACGCACGATAAATTGCAACTGGATTTCCGCGTCTTCAACGAAATTCGTTCCCCGCATGACTGAGTCTAATCGGCACAAACGCCGCGCGCCTTCCCCTTGGCGAGGCCGTTTTGCCCGTTTGAAAGAAACCTCTGACAGTCCAAGAAATTTCTCAACTCCTGATTAGCGCGGCGTTGTTAATGGATCGACGCAACACTAAGCTCAAAGTCTAACTGCTGGAGTCTCAAAGGCTAAAATCGCCTACAAGTGCTGAGTCAAACGGAACATTGCCCTGGCTAGGTTCTGATTGAGTACAGCCTAACAGATCGGTTCCCTCGCGGAAGTACTGTTGGATCAGGCTATTAGAAAGTGTTGCGTCGACCGGTTGAACTTGCAGCGGCAACCGGAGAAGTGGGGTCTTAGAACTCGACTTGTCCGCACGACTTATCACAAAGGGTATCTGTGCGGCCGCGAACCTTCTACAGTCGGACTTGCCGTTACTTATCGAGTAGAGGCGGCCCGCTGACGCGCTGCCCCTTGAGGTGGAAATTTACTTCAACATGGTCGGCGATGGAGATGAAGGGAATTCCCTTGTTCATCCCATAGTCCTTACGGTTGAATGCCATTTTTCCTTTAATCTCGCCTGAGCCTGTCCCCCTGCCGGAAACCACTAACGTCAGCTTCTCAGGGTTTGATACGCCGCGTATCGTGAAGTCACCGTCCACCTCATAGATGTCATGGCCTGTCCGCACAAATTTCGTGGACTTAAACGTGATTACCGGATTTTGTTCTACATCGAAGAAATCTTTGCCCTTGAGCTTGCCGTTCTTCATGCCACTTCCAGTATCCACACTGTCGGCCTGAATTTTGATCTCTAAAACGCCTGTCGTTTCGTCCGGGGATGTGAATGTTAAGGTGGCATCCCACTTGTCGAATTTACCGGTGATATTCACAGACGCTTTCACGCCGAACTTAATCCAGCTGTTTACCGGTGTAACCACGAAGACGGGAGCTTGGGCTCGGCTTACTGATGGGAGCGCAGCGCACGCCAAGAGGCAAAAGGCTGCTATTCGCATGGCGGTCAGTCTGAGTGTTCCCTGCACAGCTGTCAATCGTTCTGGGTCGGGGCCAGCTCCTGAGAAACGGCGGAACCGGAAACTGAACCACTACACAGGCGCGGGGGAGGATTTGGCGATGATTAGGGTGATGTCGTCGTGTTGTTCGTGGGGGGAGAATTGGCGGACGTCGGCGACGATATTTTGGAGGAGGGACTGGGAGGGTTGGGCGCGGTGGCGGAGGAGGGATTCGATGAGGCGGGCTTCGCCGTATTCGTCGCGGGACTCGTTGAAGGATTCGGTGATGCCGTCGGTGTAGAGGACGAGAGTGTCTCCGGGGTGGATGGTGCGTTCGCCTAGTTCGCAGTCCCACTTTTTGAAAATGCCGAGGACGGTGGCGGTGGGGTCGAGGCGGTCGATGGAATCGTCGCAGCGGAGGATGAGCGCGGGCGGATGGCCGCAGTTGATGTAGCGGAGGCGGCCGGTGGGGACGTGGTAGTCGGCGAAGAAAAGGGTGGCGAAGGAGCCATCGGGTGTGTTTTGCGAGAAAAACTGGTTGACGACGCGAAGAATATTTTCCAGGCAATCGTGCCCGATGGAGCACTGGCTGCGGAGATTGGCTTGGAGATTGGCCATGAGGAGGGCGGCGGCGATGCCTTTGCCGGAAACGTCGCCGATGACCAGGCCGAAGCGGTCGGGGCCGAGGTCGAGAAAGTCGTAGTAATCGCCGCCGACGGCGCGCGCGGGATAACAGTGACCGGAATAGTCGAGCGCTTGAATCGGCGGGCGGACTTGCGGGAAAAAACGGCATTGGACTTCGTTGGCGATTTCGAGTTCCTGGGCGGCGCGGCGTTCGAGTTCGAGTTTGGCGGCGGTGGCGCGGCGCTGGGCTTCGAGGGCGTGGGTGACTTCATCGAAGCTGACGAGGGAGAAGGTGTTGCCGTCGGGATCGCGGAAGCGAGTGGTGACGCCGCCCCAGATGGGGGATTCTTCGCCGAGGAGAGGAGATTCAGGGACGTTGTGGACTTCGCGCGTTTCGGGGTCGAACTTGATGCGGCGGAGGCGCGGGGTGTGTTGGAAGCGGACGCCGCGCCGGGACCATTCCTGGTATTTGGCCAGGACGTCTTCGGTGATGAGAGTGAGGCGGGTGGAGCGGCCGATGAGCTTGAAGTCTTGAGAGTCCGGAGCCGGAGCGATTAGGGAGAGGACGGCCTGGCCGTCGGGAGGGGCCACGGCGACGAGCCGTTCGCCGGATTGGAGTTTGGCGTCGTAGGCGAGGTGGAAGCCGAGTTGGTCGACGTAGAAGCGGAGGCTGCGGTCCTGGTTGCGGACGTAGATGTTGATGGAGTGGATGCGGAGGTGGGGCGAGGGCTTCGGGGTTGGGGAGGCGGCGGACATGGGGAGATTATACGGCGGGGCAAGGCAGCGGAAGAAGATAAGAAAAAGATAACGCAGAGACGCAGAGTACGCTGAGACGGGCAGAGGAAATGCGCTAGGGTGTTGAACGCGGGGCAACTGTGACTTCGCGGATTACTTGGACAACGAGTTTTGTCTGAAATGCGCCCAAGTGGCCCCAGCCGGGATGATATTCCTTTTTTATTGCTTCAGGCAGTTTAGGGTCTGGCAATGGAGGGCCATAGATCTCGCCCTCGAACACTACGTGGGCTCGTCCAGGCCCATCCAACAAGCTCTTCAACTTTTTCTTGTTGCGGTCCGAGCGGAGCGCGAGTTCTACCCACACGGTCCTATCGGGGCAGGCGGTATCTTCTATTGTCCCCATGCCCAGTCCACCGCTGTATATCCCAGAAACGCGAACGTTGATGTGGCCACCCTCAGGCGCTTTCTCTTGCAAGGCACAGAGAGAGACGGACTCTTGATTGGTTTGAGGCAGGGCAAAAACCGATATAGGAAGAAGTGCGGCGACGGCAAGCCTAATGATATTTGTCATCCGAATTCTCCAACCGATGTTTGCTAGTCCTTAGACCACGACACGCAATCTTCACGTTAACTATAGCGAGAAATCTCAATGTCTGGTCAAGATGCCAGTCGGACTCGCGCCGCGGCGCAAAGTCTGGGACAGGATGACAGAGGGGGCGAAGTGGAGGACAATTTGTTACGTTTGGATGATAGCGTGACGTGCGGCGTCGGATGCGGGACGGTTACACTCTAAAAGAGCCGGGCTAAAGCCCGGCATCTACAGAAGAGATTGGGAGAGAAAAGGGTGAGGGTGGAATGACGGCGAAAATATTGGATGGGGCGAAGATTCGGGATGCGATGTTTGGGGAGTTGAAGGATGAGGTGGCGATCCTTTCGTCGGCGGGGATACGGCCCGGGTTGGCGGCGGTTTTGGTGGGAAGCGATCCGGCTTCGCAGCTTTATGTGAAGAGCAAGATTGCGGCTTGCGAACAGTTGGGGATGGCGAGCGGGCTTTTAACGCCAGAGGCGAGCGCGACGACGGCGGAGATGCTGGCGATTGTGGAGGATTTGAACAGGGACAACGATACGGACGGGATTTTGATTCAGTTGCCGTTGCCGGCGCAGGTGGATACGAAGCGCGTTTTGGAGGCGGTGGATCCGGCGAAGGATGTGGATGGGTTTCACCCGGTCAATTTGGGGAGGTTGGTGAGCGGGAGGCCGGGGTTGGTGGCTTGCACGCCGGCGGGGTGCATGGAAATTCTGCGACGGAATGAGATTGCGATTGAGGGAGCGAACGCGGTGGTCCTGGGGCGGAGCGATATTGTGGGGAAGCCGATGGCGCTGCTCTTGATGCACGCGAACGCGACCGTGACGATTTGCCATTCGAAGACAAAGGATTTGGCGGGCGTGGTGCGGCGCGCGGACATTGTGGTGGCGGCGATGGGGAAGGCGGGATTTGTGCAGGCGGATTGGATTAAGCCGGGAGCGGCGGTGATTGATGTGGGGACGAATCGGGTGACGGATTCAGCGGAGGCGGAGAGATTGTTCAGGAACTTCCCTGCCCGACTGGAAAAATTTAGGGCGAAGGGAAATGCGTTGGTGGGAGATGTGCATCCGGATGCAGTGAATGTGGCGGGGGCGCTGACGCCGGTGCCGGGGGGCGTGGGGCCGATGACGATTACGATGTTGATGAGCAACACGGTGAAGGCGGCGCGGATGCGGCGGGCGAAAGCAGTGCCGCGGACGATTTCGGCGGGTGGGCCGGGTTCGGGTGGGCGGTAGCGGCCGGGGATGAAGCGGCTGGGAATTACCGGAGGGATTGCCAGCGGGAAGAGCGCCGTGGCGGGGATGCTACGCGAGTTGGGGTTTCGCGTGATTGATGCGGATGCGCTGGGGCATACGGTGATTGGGCCGGGGACGCGGGCTTACGGCGAGATTGTGCGCGAGTTTGGGGCGGGAGTTGTGGGCGCGGATGGGCGGATCGATCGTCGGGGGCTTGGGGCTTTAGTGTTTGCGGACGCGGAAAAATTGAAAAGATTGAATGCGATTGTGCATCCGCGGGTGGAAGAGGAGATGGTGCGGTTGTTTGGGGAGTGGGAGAAGAGCGGCGTGACGGACGCGGCGTTTGTGGAGGCGGCATTGCTGGTGGAGGCGGGGTATCAGAAAAATTTGGACGGGCTGCTGGTGGCGTGGTGTCGGCCAGAGCAGCAGATCGAGAGACTGCTCGCACGGGGGTTGAGCGAAGCGGAGGCGCGGCGGAGGATTGCGGCGCAGATGCCGGCGGAGGAGAAGTTGAAGTTTGCGACGGAGAAGATCGATTGTTCGGGATCGATGGAGGAGACGCGGCGGCAGGTGGAGGAGTTGGCATCGAGGCTGGGGCGAGAGAGAAGTAATGAAGTAAAGAGGTAAGGAAATAAGGAAAGAAAAACCTCGAGATTGGATGAGAACGGACGCGGCGGAACGTCTAAGAGAAGAGTGAAGAGCGGGCACGGCGTGCCGTGCCCCTACGATGGAAAGTGCGTGTGGTATCTTTGGAATTGGGTGGGGTCGAGGAAGGATTACGAAAATGAGTGCGGGAAAAGCGTCGAGTGCGGTGCGGTTGGCGATTGTGGCGGTGGTGATCATTGCCGGGGCGTATTGGGCTGGAGGACGTTGGGGGCAACGGCAGCCGAGGAAGGTGGAAGCGTTGCCGCTGGGAGCCGCCGGAAGTGAGGTCGTTCAGGCAACTCAGGTTGCGGCGCGGGATGCGGCGCTGACGGACGACGAGTCGATCAACGTGCGGGTGTACCGGCAGGCGTCGGCGGCGGTGGCGAATATTCTGACGAAGGCGACGGAATATGATTTTTTTATGGACCCCGTGCCGGTGGAAGGAGCGGGATCCGGGTTCGTGATTGATCCGCGCGGATATATTTTGACGAACTTTCACGTAGTGCAAGAGGCGCAGTCGATCGAGGTCGTGCTGGGAGATCGAACGCGGTATCCGGCGAAGTTTATTGGAGCGGACCAGCGCAACGACGTGGCAATGATTAAAATCGATCCGAAAGGCAAGACGCTGGTGGCGCTGCCGCTGGGAGATTCGTCAAAGCTGCAGGTGGGGCAAAAAGTTTTGGCGATCGGAAACCCATTCGGGTTTCAGAGCACGCTGACGACGGGAGTGGTGAGCGCTTTGGGGCGGACGGTGCAGACAAGCCAGTCGACGTTTATCGACGAGGCGATACAAACGGACGCGGCGATCAATCGAGGAAATTCGGGCGGACCGCTGATCAATTCGCATGGAGAAGTGATCGGAATCAATTCGGCGATTTACACGCCGAGCGGAACGACGGCGGGGATTGGGTTTGCGATTCCGGTGAACACGGCGAAGAGGATTGCGCATGATTTGATGACGGAAGGGCGAGTGCGGCAGGCGTTTCTTGGCGCGCAGACTTTGTCCGTAGGTGGGTGGCTTGCGGAGGCGCTCGATCTTCCGGTGCAAGAAGGATTGCTGATCGAAGAAGTAACGAAAGGCGGACCGGCGGCAGCCGCGGGATTGCACGGAGGAGACCGCGCGGCAATGGCGGGGATGCAGCGCATTGTCATAGGCGGCGATGTGATCGTGGCGATTGACGGGGAGAAAATTGCGAGTCAATCGGATATGAATTTGGTTTTGAACAGGAAGCGTCCTGGGGATACGGTGAGCGTGAGCGTGTATCGAGGCGGGAAGAAGATTGATGTGCCGGTGAAGTTGGGGGAACGGGCTGGGAATGGGAATTGAGTCTCGCTGCGCGGGACGGTGTGATTTAGAAGGTAGATTGGCGAACGGCGTTTTCGCTTGCCAGTTAGACGGCGGCAGGGAGGGGCAAGCCCCTCCCCTACAAATAGCACCTTCAGATTGAAAATTCGGCGCGGTGCTTTTGACGATCGGATTCGCTTAGAAAAAACCAGGATTCGGCGATGTCACGGACGCGTTCTAGTTCGCGCTGCATTTCAGCGTGTTTGGATTCAAGGACGGCGGCGTTGGCGTCGGGCGGGACGTAGATGGGCGGGGCGAAGAGGATGACCGCGCGGGCGAAAGGGGCGGGGAGAAGGAAGTGGTCCCAGGTTTTCTCGAAAGTTTTGCCGCGGCTTACGCCGATGTGGAAGACGAGGACGGGGCAGCCGGTTTTTCTGGCGAGCATTACCGGGCCTGGCTTGGCGACGTAACGTGGGCCGCGGGGACCGTCGATGGTGAAGGCGCAGTCGACACCTTCGTCCAAGCGGCGAGCCATCACCGCTAGTCCGCGCAGGCCGCCGCGCGAAGAACTTCCCTGCGCTGTCCCAAAGCCGAGCCATTCAATAACTTTGCGAGTCCACTGACCGTCGAAGGCCGTGGTGTTCATGACCACGACGCCGTGATTGCGGTGCCACCAGACAATCGGAATGATGATGCGGTGCCAGAAGGCCCATATGCAGCGCTTGCCGCTCGCGTGGACGCGCTCGGCGTTTTGCCAGCCGAGAACTTCGAAGCGCAACGTGGGGCCGAGAATGCGAATCACACTGTAGACAGCGGCAGCGATGAAGGGGATTTGGATGCGGCGGGACCAGGGCAAGTCGGGGAGACGCGTGTCGTAATGCTGGCCGATGGATTCAGAGGGCGTTTTCTGTGCAGAATCCTGCGCGGGATCGGGGAACGCGGCGGGAGTGGCGTCGGGGTTAGCCATGTTTTCCGGGCGCGCCTGCTACGAAGGCGGCGTGACGTATAGTATAGGCGAGAGTTTCTTGCCCGGCTTGCTGGAGACTAATTAAGATTGCAGCTTAGAGTTTATCTGCGTGAATCGGCGCGACGCGCGTGGCTTTTGATTGGAGTGTGCGCGATCCTCTGCACGGGCCTGCTTGTGGCGTCGGCGGGGGCTCCGGACCAGCCGGCGGGCGATACCGTGGGCTTGATTGAAGGCCAGGATATCCACGTGACAGGGCCAATGAGCGTGGAAGTTGTAGGCGGACAGACGAAGACGATGTTGCGGAGCGGGAGCGACGTGCAAGTGAAATCCGGACAGGCACGGATCAGTCTTGTGGAGGGCGGACAGATTTCCATTTGCGGGCCGGCGCATTTTTCGGTGCTGAAATCGGCGGGAGCGCTGACGGTGGCGCTGGAGAGCGGAACGATACACGCGCGCGTGGACCGGGAACCGGCGCTTACGGTGTATACGGCCGAAATTCAAGCGCAGACATTGGCGATTGGCGATGATCCACGAGATGTGCTCGTGGGGTTTGCAAGTCCGGGGATGATGTGCATTCACACGTATCGCGGAGCGCTGCGAGTGGAGCAGCAATTGAGCGGTCGGAGCGTGATCGTGCCGCAAGGCGTGGACGTGATGCTGGAGAACGGACAAATCGACGAGTTGCGCAACGGAGCGGGGCAATGCAAGTGCGAGCTGCAGATCGCGAAAATTCCGGCGGCACCAGCCGGGGGGAGCGAAGCCGCTGCGAATTCGAATGAGCCGGCAGCCGACGAAAAACCGGAGCCGAAGGAAGAGCCGATTTATACGGTAATTATGCCGCCGCTGGAGTTTGAAGCGAAGGCGAAGGTGCAGCCGGAGCCGGACATGAGGTTGATGACGATCGTGCGGCACGTGCGTGTGCGGCCTGCGCTGGTGTTTCAGGGGCGGGTGGAGGGGGAGGCGGTGGCGACGGCTGCTGCGACGACGGCGCCGCCTGCCGCGGCACCGCCGGTGGCAAGCGCCCCGGCGAAGCCGACGACTCCGGCGCAAGGTTCCGTTGTTGATCGCATGCGGTCGTTCTTCAGGAAGCTTTGGTCGGGAGGCGCGTAGGTCGACAAGCGGCGCGACTTTCAAGAAAAACGCTTACAGAATTTTTTTGCCGAGGGCGGAGAGGACTAATTCCACGCCGAGGAGCGCTGTGCGGTTGTGTTCGTCGATGATGGGATTTATTTCGACGACTTCGAGAGAGACCATGGCTTCGGAGTCGGCGATCATTTCCATGGCGAGATGAGCTTCGCGATAGGTGACGCCGCCGCGGACAGGAGTGCCGACGCCGGGAGCGTCGCTGGGGTCGACAAAATCCATATCGAGGCTGACGGCGATGCCAGCGGTATCGTCCATGGCGTACTTGAGGGCGTCGGACATGACTTCGCGCATGCCGCGCTCGTCGATGTCGCGCATAGTGAAGACGTGGATGCCGGACTTTTTGGCGATTTTGCGTTCCTGAGCGTCAAGATCGCGCGCGCCAACGATGACGATGTTGCCAGGCTCCGCTTTGGGTTTGAAGCCCATGAGATCGACGAGTTCCGAGGGGCCGTAGCCCATGATGCTGGCGAGTGGCATGCCATGGACGTTGCCGGAAGGAGAAGATTCGGGCGTATTCATGTCGCCATGGGCATCGAGCCAGAGATAGCCGATCTGTTTTTTTTCTTTGCGGAAGTGTGAGGCGACGCCCGCTGCGACGCCAGCGGCAATCGAATGGTCGCCGCCAAGAACGAGCGGGAGAAAACCTTCGGCGAGAGATTTTTCGACGGTGGTGGCGAGATCTCTGCAGGTTTCAGCGATTTCCTGAAGATACTTGGCGCGTTTTTCGCCGACTTGCATTTCTTCCGGCTGCTTTACTTCCAGATTGCCGATGTCTTCGACATTCACGCCGATCTGCTTGATGCGCGCTTGCAAGCCCGCGCCACGGAGAGCGGAGGGGCCCATGTCGACGCCGCGGCGGCTTTGGCCGAGGTCCATGGGAACGCCGATGATTCTGACTTTTTGCGCCATGTGAATCTCTTGTTCCGCGATCCGTGGCCTGTGTTCCGCGCCCCGTGAAGAGACGGAAAATCACGCAATTCGCAAGCATACGCGAGGCACAGATCACTCGAAGGGTTAATACAAATTACGTGCGAGAGACGCCATTGCGGCGCCCAACTACCCCGCACTAAGGATACACGCGGTAAATCATCCGGGGAAAGGGGATGACTTCGCGGATGTGCTCGGTGCCGCAAATCCAGGCGACGGTGCGTTCGAGGCCGAGGCCAAAGCCAGAGTGGGGGACGCTGCCGTAGCGGCGCAGGTCGAGATACCACTCGAAAGATTCGTGGGGCAGGTTGTGTTCGTGCAGACGCTTTAGAAGCAGATCGTAATCGTGGATGCGCTGGCTGCCGCCAATTATTTCGCCGTAGCCTTCGGGGGCGATCATGTCGAAGGCGAGAGCGAGGTCGGGGCGTTGCGGATCGGGCTGCATGTAGAAAGCTTTGATGGCAGAAGGATAGCGATGGATGAGGACGGGGCGGTCGAATTCTTTCGAGATGAGGGTTTCTTCATCGCCGCCGAAATCGTCGCCGAATTTCGCGGGGTTGCCATTTTTGTTTAGGACGGCGACGGCATCTTCGTAGCTGATGCGCGGGAAAGGCGGCTTGATGATTTCGAGTTTGCTGACGTCACGCTTGAGCGTCTCTAGTTCGCGCGATTTGTTTTTGACGACGCCTTGCACGATCGCGCTGACGAGGCCTTCGCCAAGGGACATGATTTCGTCGAACTCGACGTAGGCGGCTTCGGGCTCGAGCATCCAGAATTCGGTGAGGTGGCGGCGGGTTTTGGATTTTTCGGCGCGGAAGGTGGGGCCGAAAGTATAGACCTTGCCTAAGGCCATGGCGATGGCTTCGGCATAGAGCTGGCCGCTCTGGGTCAGGTACGCTTTTTGGTCGTCGATATAATTCACTTCGAACAACGTGGAGGTACCTTCGCAGGCGGCGGGCGTGAACATCGGGGCGTCGGCGAGCGTATAGCCCTGTCCATCCATGAATTCGCGAGCGGCTCGGATGGCTTCGGCGCGAATGCGAAGGATGGCGGCTTGGCGCGGCGTGCGGATCCAGAGGTGGCGCTGATCGAGCAGGAAATCGACACCGTGTTCTTTGAGCTGGATGGGAAACGGCGTGCTTTCCGGAACTTTTTGAACGATTTGGATTTTGCTGACGCCCATTTCGAAGCCGCCGGGAGCGCGTTGTTCGGCGCGGATTTTGCCGGTGACGATGACGCTCGATTCCTGCGTCAGGCCCTTGAGCGCTTCAAACGCTTCGGGATTTTCCTTGAGGGCGCAGACACCCTGGATGATGCCGGTGCCGTCACGGAAGATGGGGAACATTAACTTGCCGGATTCGCGCAGGTTGTAGAGCCAACCGCGAATCGTGACTTCCTGGCCGTCGTATTTGCCTGCCTGCTCGATAGTAATGATCGTCATAGTTGGACTGTGCGTCGAAGGTTCAAACAGGCAGTTTATCAGAGAGAGCGAATTCGGCACGCAGCCATGCGGCGAATTTTTGTGGGTCCGATGATCGCGACTCAATCGCGAGAGGCTTCCTAATCCTCTGGATCATTCACGGGCGTAACAACGTCTCCGTAGATCTTCATCGTGTCCTTCATGGAACCGATCCACTCGGCGCGGTCCACGACGGGAGTTGGCTTAATCACGAGGATTTCCGCGACTGTCTTTCCTCGCCGGGTAACTCGGAAAGGTTGCTTCGTCTTCTGGGCGCGCTTGATGATCTTGTTGAACTTGGTTTTGAACTCAGAAATGGATAGTTCGTCCACTGTGGTTCACCTTTGAAATTATCAGCGATAACGCCATATCCGGTCAACGAGCAATCAATTCCACTCGCGCTCGAAACGGTCGAGCGAGGCGCTGGCGGCGGCTAATTGGTCGGCGGTGGGTGGTGCGTCGTGGCCGGATTTTTCTTTCAGTTCGAGGGTGAGGGCTAGGTCTGGTTCGGCGGCGGTCTTTAGGATTTTGACGGCGGATTCCCAGTCGATGGAGCCGTCGTAGAGCGGCAGGTGCTCATCTTTGTCGCCATGATTGTCGTGGAGGTGGGCGGAAACGGCCAGTTCGCGCAAGGGAGCGAACCCTCGTTCGATGCGCTCGGGTTCCGGGCCATCGGCGACGTGGGCATGGCCGATATCGAAGTTGAAGCGCAAGCCGGTCAACCGTGTTTCGTCCACGAACGCGCGGAGATAGGCGGGGTCACCCATTTCGCTAGTGGTGTTTTCGACGGCGATGATTACTCCGCGATGATGAGCATGCAAGACCAGGTGTTCGAGCGAACTGAAGGCAGCGTCTCGCTTGCGCGGATCGGCGGTTTCGCGCGAGCCACCCATGTGGAGAATCAGTCGGGAATAGGGCAGGTCTTCGGCGACGTCGATCACGCGCTTCAATTCGTCCATAGCTTCGATGCGCCGGACGCGTTCTACTTCGGTGATCGAGAGCGGCGTGCCACCTTCGCGAGTCGCGCTGAGGTCGCGGCTCGTGGGTGCATGGAGAGAAGCCAGCGTCAATCCATGCTGCGAGATGGCGCTGGCGATGGACTGGATTTCCTGCCTGGTGGTGTAATCGAAATGGCCGCGAGTGGCGAAAATCTCGAGGGCTTCGAAACCGGATTCGGCGATTTGGCCGAGAAGCTCGGTGGTCAATCTTCGCGACACGAACATATAAGTGGATAGGATTCTTCGCATAGCACCATGCACTGCGCTGTGAAATGAAAAACTAGATAACTCGGTCCAAACCGCCTCTGACAGATGCTTAGGGCGGCGTTACAAAAACCCATTCAGTAGCCTACAGCAGCACCGTTGTCGCGTGGGTCTGCCGCGCCGAGACGCTCCCCGGTCTTCGGATCTACGCCAATGGCGTTGACCAGACCAATGTGCCCGCGGCGGCGCGTTTGGTAACCTTGCGCATTCAACGCGGACTCCAGGCTTGCGGGAAAATCTTTCTCCATCAGGATCACGTCCGGAAGCCACTGATGATGGAAGCGTGGCGCGTTGATGGCCGCCTGCGCGTCCATTCCCAGACGCATCCAGTTTAAAACGCTGAGGAGCGTGGCAGAAATAATCGTGGGACCGCCGGGCGAACCAGTTACGAAGCTGAGTTTGCCGTCGCGCAAGAGCATGGTGGGCACCATCGAGCTGAGCGGGCGGTGCCCGGGAGCGATGGCGTTGGCTTCGGATTGGATGAGGCCGAAGAGGGCGTTAGGAACGCCGGGCTGTGTGGTGAAATCGTCCATTTCATCGTTGAGGAGAAAACCTGCGGTGGAAGTTACGTGCGAGCCGTAGCTATTGTTAAGGGTGTAGGTGCTGGCGACGGCGTTGCCGGCGTCATCGACGACGGAAAAATGCGTGGTGTGCGGGCCATCATTCAGGCTGATGGTTTGCGGGGCTGGCTCATTGGAAGCAGAAACGCCGCAGACGTGCGGTGTACCCGCTTTTACTTCTTTACTGGAACTGGCGCGTTGTGGATCGATGCTCGCCGCGAGTTCTTTAGCATAGCAATCGCTGATAAGGCCTTCGACCGGTACTTTGGAGAAATCGGGGTCAGCCAGATATGCGGCGCGGTCGGCAAAGACTCGACGCATCGTTTCTACAACCATGTGCACGCTTTGCGCGTCATCCCAGCCCTTGAGTGGGATGCTCTGCAACATATTCATCGCTTCAATGATGGCAACACCGCCCGAGCTAGGCGGAGGTGAGGTGATGACATCCCACTTGTGACCCTCGAGCTCGTAGCTGGCTTGCAGTGCTTGGCGAACTTTTGGCTGATATTGCGCGAGATCTTCGAGTGTGATGAGGCCGCCCATGCGTTGCATGTCATCGACAATCATCTTGGCGGTTTCACCGCGGTAAAATTCGGCGGCGCCGTTTTTTGCAATGCGCTTCAGAGTTGCGGCAAGTTCCGGCTGCTTGAAGGTATCGCCGGGATGGAACATTTTTCCGTCGTTTAAGAAAATGCGGCGGCTTATGTTGAATTCCTGTAGCTCGGAGCGTTCTCCGGTCAATTGGCGCGCAAGCTTTTCGCTGACGGGAAAACCGTCTTCCGCGAGACGGATCGCCGGGGCCAGGACATCGGCGAGTTTGAGCTTGCCGTAGGTTTTGAGTGCAAGTTCGAGGCCGGCGACGGTGCCAGGAACCGCGACGGATTTGTAGCCGATGACGGAGAGCTCTTTGTCGAGCGTGCCGTCGGGCTTGATGTACATGTCGCGGGAGGCTTTACCGGGAGCGACTTCGCGATAGTCGAAGAAAGTGGTGCGGCCATCCGCGAGGCGAACAAGCATGAAGCCGCCGCCGCCGATGTTACCCGCGGCGGGCTCGACGACAGCGAGGGCAAAGGCTACAGCAACGGCGCCATCTACGGCGTTTCCACCGCGCTTCAGGATTTCGACGCCCGCTTGCGAGCCCAATTCTTCGTCGGTGGCGACCATGCCGTGCGCTGCGCGAACAGCTTGCTGGGGCCATGCGGCGGCGGCCTGCGTATGATCGCGATATTCCGCAGCGGCTTGACCGCGCGCCACTGGCGAAAGAAGCGCCAAAGTCCCCAGCGCGAGGGTGAGAGCACGAACACAAGTTTTCATCGGAGACTCCATCGCAAGGAAAAGACACTAAGTGATTAAAGGGAAAGCGTCAAGGCGGGTCCAAATGGATGAATGGCTTGTTTCTCGCCGGGCGCTTGGACAAGACTAGGAGCGCCAAGTAGCGGTTGATTCGAACCCGCGAGGGCTTTGTGAGGTGCTTGATGACCGCTCGTCGTGCTTCTGTCTATCTGGCCCTGCTTCTATTGACTGCGAGCCGCGGGCATGCGCAAGACCTGGTCGAAAATGCGTTTCGCATTCCGGCCAAGGATGCGGGCAAGAAAGGGCTCGAAGCAGTGATGGTGCGGCCGAAGGAAGGAGGGCCGCATCCGCTGGCGGTGCTCACGCACGGTACTCCGCGCGAGGCTAGCGATCGAGCGGGCATGTCTCCGTGGCAAATGATTCCGCAGGCGCGGGAGTTTGCGCGGCGCGGATGGACCACGGTCGTTGTGATGCGCCGCGGCTACGGGGATTCCGGCGGCGGGTATGACGAAGACGCCAGAGCGTGTTCAAGACGCGCGGACTACTACGATGCCGGCAAGGAATCCGCGAAGGACTTGCGCGAATCGATTGCTTATCTATCGAAACTTCCCGAGGTCGACGCCTCGCGAATCATCAGCGTGGGAATCTCTGCCGGCGGATTCGCCACCGTTGCACTGACGGCGGAGCCGCCGCCGGGGCTGGTAGCGGCGATTAGTTTTGCTGGAGGCCGCGGGTCGAGGAGGCCGGATGAAGTTTGCAACCCCGGTGAACTCATCCACGCCTTTCACGAATTTGGAGAGAAATCGCGCGTCCCCATGCTGTGGGTTTATTCCGAGAACGATCATTTTTTCGGGCCGCAGATCGCGAACAGTTTCTTTGAAGCTTTCCGGGATGCGGGCGGGAAGGCGACGTTTATTCGCGCGGCGCCGTATCGCCGCGACGGCCACGGGCTATTTTCGATGGGAGGAATCTCCATTTGGACATCAATGGTGGACGATTTCCTGGAGAGCCAGAAGCTCAAGCTGCGCACGACACTGCTAGCGCTGCCGGAGCCGCCCGATGTTGCTCCGCCCGCGCAGCTCAGTGCCGGCGGACGAGAGGAATTCCGCTCTTTTCTGACATTGCCACCGTACAAGGCATTCGCGGTTTCTACGGAGGGCCATCTTGGTTACGCCTTCGGACGGCGCTCCGAAAAGGATGCGGAGAGATTGGCCAAGGAACACTGTGAAGAGAATATTTCCAAAGGCGATGCTTGCATGCTCGTTCCGATAGATACTTCGCCCGCCGAAAAATCTGGCAACAACAATTGAGGTCTGGGTACAGCGCTGAGGCTGGAAGGTTTGAAACTCTATCCGAACATTTTAGGCGCTATATGTGATTTAATCCTTCGCGGATGTAGGAAGGAAATTTCAAAGCCAAAATGAATGAATCGCGAGTAACTGGGATGTTTTTTGCAATGCTGACTCTTTTTTGCGCCTCACCACTCTTCGCGCAGAGCGGGCCGCCGGCGGATTTGGATGCGTATGTCGCGCGGGACATGAAGACGTTTGACGTGCCGGGAATCGCGATAGCCATTGTGAAGGATGGCAAGGTGGTGTTGGCGAAGGGGTACGGTGTTCGAAAGCTGGGAGAGGCCGCGGCGGTCGACGAGAACACCTTGTTTGGGATTGGTTCGAACACGAAAGCGTTTACTTCCGCGGCGCTGGCATCGATGGTGGATGCGGGGAAAATTTCGTGGGACGACAAGGTGTACGAGCGGCTGAAGGGTTTCCAGATGTACGACCCGTATGTTTCGCATGAAATGACCATTCGCGATTTGCTGACACATCGCAGCGGGATGGGGCTTGGCGAAGGTGACTTGCTTTTTTGGCCACACACGACATTCACTCGCGACGACATTATCTATCGATTGCGATTTATGAAGCCAGCCTCGAGTTTTCGCAGCCACTATGCCTACGACAATCTGATGTACATCGCGGCGGGGCAGATTATTCCGGCAGTCACTGGGGAATCCTGGGAAAAGTATATTCGCGAAAAGATTCTCGAGCCCCTGGGGATGAAGACCACCAACCTGAGCACGACCGCTTTCAAACCAGGCGATGATTATGCGTGGCCGCACTCGAGGATTGATGGAAAGCTACAGACAATACCGTTTCAGGATTTGGATAATGCAGGGCCGGCGGGAGCGATTAACTCTTCCGTTGCGGAGATGGCCAAATGGCTCCTGCTGCAGCTCAACCGTGGAAAATTTCCAGGGCGCGAGGATCGGCTGTTCAGTGAGGCACAATCCCAGGAGATGTGGACAGCGCAGACGCTCACCCCGATCGGCACGGGAGCTTCGCCCACAGCTGCTCTACGGCCGCAGTTTGCGGCGTACGCGCTGGGATGGGGGATACGCGACTATCACGGACGCAAGCTGGTCGGACACACGGGAGGCGTCTCTGGTTTCGTTTCGCGCGTGATCATGGTGCCGGAAGAGAACTTGGGAATGGTGATCCTAACCAACGCGGAGCAGGGTGGCGCGTTCGACTCGATCATGTATCACGTGCTGGACTCTTACTTTGGTTTGCCGCCGACGGAATGGACCGTGTCGTTTAAGGCCGCGGAAGATGAGTCAGAAAAGGCAGCCAAGCAAGCCATGGCCGAGAGCGACAAAGGCCGGGCGACCAATTCCAAGCCCTCACTGCCGATCGAAAAATACGCCGGAGTTTATAAGGATGCGTGGTACGGACCGATGACGATCAAGCAGGAAGGTTCTGGTCTCGTCTTCAGCTTGGACCACACACCGAAAGCTGTGGCCGACCTGCAGCACTGGCAGTACGACACGTTCAAAGCTCATTGGCGCGACCGAACCATTGAAGACGCGTTTGTGACTTTTACGCTGAATCCGGACGGGAGCATAGACCACTTTACGATGGCTGCGGTTTCGCCGCTGGCGGATTTTAGCTTTGACTATCAGGACCTGTGGTTCACGCCGGAGAAGCCGACCGTTCACTGATTGTAAAAACGAACTAATAGGGGCGCGTAGCGAGATTTTGATAAGTTTTTTATTTTGTTACTGTTGACTGAGGAACTCGACATCCGGCGGACCGAGTAGGAGCCCTGCGGCAGTGCCGCGCTCGATGAGTTCGCGGACTGCATGTTTGCCTCGATCACCGTAACCTAGCGTCCACCGATTGACGTACATGCCAACGAATTTGTCCGCGATTTCGGTTTCCATGTCACGGGCAAACTGCATAGCGTAGTTGAGAGCTTCTTCGCGGTGCTCAAGGCCGTATTCGACGCTATCTTTAATAGTTTTAGCAATTTGCAGGCCGAGGGCAGGGCCCAGAGCGCGCCGAACGGCGTTGCCGCCAAGGGGCAGGGGAAGCCCGGTTTGCTCATGCCACCAAACGCCGAGGTCCACAACGCGGTGCATGCCGAGCTGAGGGAACAGGAGTTGGCCTTCGTGAATCAAGAGGCCGGCTTCGACGACTTCGTTCTTCACAGCATCGAGGATTTTGTCGAAGGCTATTACCACCGGTTCAAAGTTTGGTTCAAAAAGCTTCAGCGCGAGATAGGCGGTTGTCTTCAATCCTGGCACGCCGATTCGTTTCCCAGCCAAATCCTCTTTTTTCATGGACTTAGAAGAAACGACGATTGGTCCGTAATTCTCTCCAAAGCTGGCGCCGCAATCGAGCAGCACATACTTATCGCGTAAGCTCGGGTAGGCGGCAAAGCTTACAGCAGTCACGTCGTAGGTCTCTGTGAGGGCCGCTTCGTTCAGCGTCTGAATGTCAGAAAGGACGTGGGTGTATTTGTAACCGGGCGTCAAAAGTTTATGTGTCGCCAGGGCGTAAAACATAAAGGCGTCGTCGGAATCGGGGGAATGCGCGAGTTTGATTTCGACGGTTTCTTTTTCGGTCTTCGAAGCTGTTTGTGTACCGGACATGGGCTTATCCAGTTCCTTTTGACTACGTGGCTCCGAGGAAGCCGGTTCTCGAATCGCGCGTGCCGTTTGTTTTCTCCAGAGAGAGTCTTCCCCTCGGGAAGCTCAGAAGAGGAACGGCAAGGAGAGAACGTGAGCGACGCTGGGACTTGCGGGGCGCATAGCCAAGCTTATTTCCGCACCGCAAAGCCTAGCACAACCCGGGTTCACCGACAAACATTACCCCGGATGTAATTGGAAGCAACTACTCGTGGCGGAGCGCGATGACGGGGTCAACGCGAGTGGCGCGGCGAGTGGGTAGAAAGGCGGCCAGGGCGGCGACGAGGATTAGGACAATGGGGACGGCAATGTAGGTGACCGGGTCATTTGGGGAGACGGAGTAGAGCTGAGTTTTGAGCAGACGAGCGAGGGCGAAAGCTACGACGATCCCGATGCAGAGGCCGGCGGCGGCGAGAGTCATGCCCTGTCGCAGAATCATGGCGCGAACGCGTGAGGCGGAGGCCCCGAGAGCCATGCGAATGCCGATATCGTGGGTGCTGAGGGAAACGGTGTAAGAGATGGTGGCGTAGAGGCCAACGGCGGCGAGTAAAACGGCGAGCGCGGCGAAGGCGGTGAAAAGGACGGTGAGGAAACGGTCTTGCCAGGAGACGCGCGCGATGATTTGTTCGAGGCTGAAGAGGCGGCTAACGACGATATCGGAGTCTAAGGTCACAATGCGGGATCTAAGAGCTAGCTGAAGCAGCAACGGATCGCCAGCGGTGCGAACAAGCAACACGTTGGGGGTGATGTCCGGGTTGTAGGGGAGATAGACGCTGGCGCGGTCTTCTCCTTTGTAGGCGCCATGCTTGGCGTCCGCAACGACGCCGACAACGGTGTGCCAGGGTTCGTTGTTCTTGGGGGGGCCGAACCGGAGGCGCTTGCCGATGGGACTTTCATTGGGCCAGTTCTTTTTGGCGAAGGTTTCGCCGACGATGACGATGTGCGGTGTGTCGAAATCATTTTCAGTGAAGTCGCGGCCCTGGAGCAGGGGAATCGCGAGCGTGTGGAAATAGCCGGGAGTGACGACGATGTGGTTGATGAAGGTCATGTCTTTGAGGTCGACGGGGTGATTTTCTATGGTGAAGATGCGTCCCCAGCCGTCGTCGAGCGGAGCGCCGGAACTGAAGGAAGTGGAGATGACTCCGGGGAGCGAAGAGACTTCTGAGGTGAGACGGGCGAGCAAAGCACGGGCGGGTGGGCCGTCGTGATAGCGACTTTCGGGCCAGTCGAGGCTCGTGCTTAAAACATTTTCGGGACGGAAGCCAAGATCTTGCATGCGAAGGGCGAGAAAGCTGCGGATCATGAGGCCTGCTCCGGCAAGCAAAATCACGGAAAGAGCGACTTCACCGATGACCAAGCCATGCCGCATGAATTTGCTGCGAGTGCCGGACATGCCTCCACGGCCGCCTTCCTTAAGCGAATCGGTCAGATCAGCGTGGAAAGAACCGAAGGCGGGAACGACGCCGAAGCCGAGAGTGGTGATCAGAGAAACGCCAACAGCAAAAGCCAATACACGAGAATCGGGTGAAAAATTCATCCAGAGCGGAAGGTTGACGGGGATGAGGGAAAGCAAAGCTGGTATTCCCGCGTAAGCGAGGAGCACGCCAAGCGCGCCACCGGCCAGGCCGAGAAGAAGGCTTTCGGTGATGAGCTGGCGGAGGAGGCGCCGGCGTGTGGCTCCGAGGGCGGTGCGAACAGCGATTTCACGGACGCGTGAAGAAGCTTTGACGAGGAGAAGATTACAGACATTCGCACAGGCGATGAGAAGCAGCAAACCGACGGCTACCAAGAGCGTGATGACGGCTTTGCGATAGGAGCCGGCGACAAAATCGCGAATCGGAATTGCGCGAGCGATCCAATTGTTGTTGACGGCTGGATTTTCGCGGTGGATTTGTTCGAGGAGCGATTCTAGCTCGCTGGTGGCCTGCTCCATGGAAACCCCGGGCTTGAGACGGGCTACGGCGTGTAGAAAATAGTCGGTGCGCGCGGCTTTCGCGGGGTCCATCTGGAGCGGGACCCAAAACTCCGCGCGGTCCGGGAAGTGGAAGCCGGCGGGCATGACGCCAATGATGGTCGAGCGATCCTCGTCGATTTGGATGGTTCTGCCAAGGATGTGCGGATCGCGGCCGTAGCGGCGCTGCCAGAGTTCTTCGCTGATGACGACGACTTTTGGACCGCTGGGGAGATCGTCTTCGCGCGAAATCGCACGACCAAGAAGCGGGTCGAGACCCATCACACGGAAAATTCCGTCGCTGACGCTTGCTCCCGGGACTCGCTCGGCAGAGCCTTCCCCACGAATCGGCCATTGGGCGGACGCGAAGACGGCGATGTCATCGAGTAGGCGCGCGCGGGCGCGGATGTCGAAATAGTTGGGGAAGGAGATTTGCGTGGTTTCGTTAGGATCCTTGGGGCTGGATTCGGTGACGGCGATGATGCGCTCGGGTTGAGGGTACGGAAGCGGGCGCAAAAGGAGACCATTCGCGAGACTGAACACGAGTGTCGTAGAGCCGATGCCTAGCGCGAGAATCAGAACAGCAGCCGCGGTAACGGAGAGATCCTTGCGAAGGATGCGAAAGGCGTAGCGGAGATCATGAACGATCATGTGGTAATGCTCCCGTGGCGCTTGATAAAAAATTCCGAAGATGGCGTGAAACCATACAGACAAAAGACCGACTAGCGTGCGCTCTTCGCGCCAGCGGTCCACAAAGGCGAGGCAGAGTTCGCGGCGGTATTCGTCGCGGAACTCGGCTGGGTACAGCCAGAGGAACGGCCGATAGAGGCGAAGAACGCCGGCTTGCAATTTGGAGGCGTTGGACATTTTTTCTAGGCGCGTTTGCGGACGAGGCCGGAGGCGCGGGCGTCGGAGAGAAGTTTTTCGAGATGGCGAGCCTCTTCCATGGCGGCACGTTTACCGGTTTTTGTGAGGCGATAGTAGCGGCGGCGTTCGTCGTCGTGTTCGGGATCGGGGCGCTCTTCGAGTTCTTCGATGAAGCCTTGTTCGAGGAGGCGCTTTACGGCGCTGTAGAGCGTGCTAGGGCTGAGCCGAATCTCGCCGCCGGTGCGTTCAGCGATTTCCTGCATGATGGAATAACCGTGGCGATCGCGATCCGCGAGGGCAACGAGAATGTGGAATGTGTCACGGGAAAGAAGAAAGGGTCGCATGGCGAAACTATATCAGGTTTCGCTATAGCTAACAAAGGAGTATTTCTGGCGGCTGCTGGGCAGGTCAGCGGCGAACAGGAGGCAATTCCGCAGGCGGTCAAGAGCAGGCAAAGCGTCGAACGGAATTCTTCCGCGAAAAGGGAGAGCGCGGCACCGTGCTACGATAAATGCAGCCGTCGCTTTACTTTTCCTGGGCCATCCGTCGAATAGAGCTGGCAATACGCACCGTAAGGAAAAGCTTCGTGGAAGCTCGGAAGTTTACCCCCGCCGAATTGTCTGGATTGATCGGCGAAGCCGTTGCGTGGATGCAGCAGCAACGCGATCACTATCTCCCCCTCAGTGACCCTCTGTCGGAGACCGTCAAAAGCAACCTGCGGCCGTTTTTCCCCGCCGACATCTTAGAGCGATTGAGGATAAAGGATGTATCCACGACTGGCGGCGTAATTCCCTACCCGCCTTTCTACGAGCGTGTTCGCGCGGGCGGCGCGCGGGTCGTGCCAGATGCAGCGCACATGACGGCGATACCATTCATTGACGTCGGGCTCTTTAACCGGCAGCCGACGCTGCGGACAATATTTCACACGCTCGTCCACGTCACCCAGTTTTCAGTTATAGGGCTCGAGAGAGTGATGGCTGGTTACTTCAAAGCCTTGAACGAATCCGGCCTGTGGATGGTCGTGCCGTATGAAGAACAAGCCTACAACCTGGACGCTCGATACACTAAAGACCCTGACGAGGCATTTTCCGTGGAAGCGGAAGTGCGGGACTGGCTGCGCAGCGGAAAATTTTAGGACCGCAACAAATAAATCCGACTTTGAGGAATTGGTGATGGTGGCCGCGATGGGAGACGTTAAAGGGCGGAGACCATGCGGGCGATAGCATCGTCAAACGTGGATTGGTTGTCGAGATAGGGTTGCCAGAAGCGGGTGAGAAGCTGGAGATAGTCTTTCCAACCGCGTTCGTAGAGGCCCTCGCGGATGGCGTAGGGTACGTAACTATCTCGTCGGCTAGGAGGAGGGCGATTCACGTTGGGCTTGACGGCGTCTTCAGTCTGCTGAGGATCCTGTTTGTCTGATGGGGCGTTCTCGGCGGGCGTCATAAGGGGTCGTATCACTTCGCCCGTCGTGTAAAAAATGAGCGCGTGCCAGAGGTCGCGGGGAATGGCCTTATCCCGCTGGCGGCATTCGCGAATAATTGCCGATTGTACGGGCTCGGCGATGCCGTGCGAAGCTTCGTGAAAGAGCACTTCAAAGGCAGCGTCGCCCTGATTGCGCGGGTCCAAGCTCGAAATAGTGACGCGTAGCGGATCCAGCGTGGTGTAGGCGCCGGTCTGATTTGCATAGGCGCTCACGTCGACGCGAATTTTTGCTTTGGGCCATTTCGTTTGATAGATGTCCGCCAGCCGCTGGGAAATGCCAACACCTTGTTCTTCGACCAGAGGCGCGACGCGCGCGACCCAACGGCGGTTGTCGCGGTCCTGTTCGACCCACAGATGAGCGCGATATACGGGCGCGGCGGTTTCCAATACCTGGGTCAACTTAGGAGGCAGTCCAGCGTCGCAGGTTTTCTTTCGCTTGCCAGAGAGTTCGTCGCAATCCTCAAAATCGCCGAGTTGGTTTTTCAGGAGGATAAGTTCGTTATAGAAGAGCAAGTCTTTGTTTACGTAGTTTGCCACGTAGTAGTCGACGGAACTGTCCCAAGCGAGGCGCTCGGCGGGAGTGAGAGGCGCGGCGGCATCTTTCATGATTTTCAGCTTTATTTGTGGACCGGCGCTGCCCTTCTGAGGGGCCGTAGGTGGAGATGCTCGCAGCCTGGCTTCGTAGTAGAGCATGTGATGCAGGTTGATCCAGAATCCGCTGTGGAACTCGAAGACGGGAAGCGGGCCGTAGGCGGAACTGGACTGCTGCGGCATCGCCGCGACGGGAATCAAAAGGGCGAGTGTCAGGAGCAGAAAGAGTTTTCGGATGGATGCTGGGCGCATTAGGAATCGCACGATAGTAGCGCCAACTCCTTCGCCGCACAAACGGAGGATTCTTTCTTTCCCCTATTTCGCAATACCCGATGTAATATGCCCGCTCATTTCGCGGATGGGAGAATGGGATGACAAGATTTTGTGCGGTGGGCTGTTTTGCGGCAGTTCTGCTGATGCCCTACGGAATGTTCGCGCAGCAAACGGCGCAACTGCCAGCCCTGAAACAGGAAGCCGCGGCGGAGGTGGAGAAGCTTCAGACGCTAACACAACAGATGGTGGACGAAATTTTCAGCTTTAGCGAACTGGGTTTCCAGGAATACGAAACGTCGCGCTACGTTACGGGGATCCTTGAGAAAAATGGATTTCACGTGGAGCACGGCGTCGCCGGAGTGCCCACCGCCTGGGTGGCCACCTACGGCAGCGGCAAACCGGTGATTGCGTTTATCACGGACATCGACTGCATTCCTCGCGCGTCGCAGAAGCCGGGAGTGGCGTATCACGACCCAATCGTGGAAGGCGCGCCGGGGCACGGCGAAGGACATAACTCAGGGATGGCGGTGAATGTTACCGCGGCGCTGGTCTTGAAAAAGCTGATGGACGAACACCACATCGCAGGAACGATCAAGCTAGTTCCCGGCGTTGCGGAAGAATTGCTGGGGACGAAGGCGTTTTATGTGCGGGCGGGATTGTTTAAGGATGTGGATATCGTTTTGGGTGCGCACGTGGAGTCGGAATTCTCGACGTCGTATGGCACGGGGAGCGGAGAGTGGAGCGGGCTTGTGTCCGTGCAATATTTTTTCCATGGTAAAGCGGCACATGCCGCCGCGGCCCCTTGGGAAGGACGCAGCGCGCTGGACGCCGTTGAGCTGATGGACACCGGCTGGGATTTTCGGCGCGAGCATTTGCGTCCCGCGCAGCGTTCGCATCGCGTAATCATCAATGGCGGAGATCAGCCCAACGTTGTTCCTTCCGAAGCGGCGGTCTGGTATTACTTCCGCGAGTTGGACTATCCGCACATCAAAGATCTCTACGACCTGGGAAACACGATCGCGGATTCGGCGGCGAAAATGACTGGGACGACCGTCGATCATAAGCTGGTGGGGTCGGCGTGGCCGCCATACTTGAACAAAGTCATCGCGGAGACGCAGCAGAAAAACATCGAGGCTGTTGGAATGCCGAAGTGGAGCGATGCGGACCAGACGCTGGCGAAGTCTCTGCAAAAGGAGATCGGCGCCAAGGTGGAAGGTCTCAAGGACAAAATTGAGCCGCTTACGGAACCAGTGAAAAAACCGACGGGTGGAGGATCCGATGACATCGGCGATATCTCCTGGAATGTGCCGATGGTCTATCTCATGTATCCGGCGAACATTCCGAATTTGCCGGGGCACAGTTGGGCAAACGGAGTGTCGATGGCTACGCCCATCGCCCACAAAGGTTCAACAGCGGGAGCCAAGGTGCAAGCCCTGACGGCTCTGGACTTTTTTCTACAGCCGCAACTCGTGCAGCAGGCATGGGATTATTTCAAGAATGTTCAGACGAAGGACGTTCACTACGAGACGTTTCTCGGCCCGGACGACAAACCTGCGATCGAGATGAACAAAGAAAAAATGGAGAAATTCGCGCCGCAGCTGAAAAAGTTTTATTACGATCCTGAGCGTTACAAAACCTATCTCGAACAGTTAGGGATTCAGTATCCAACGGCTAGAACCAAGCCATAGTGTTTAACGCTTACGGGCAACAAGCATCAGTGTTCTGGCAACCTTGGATCGGATGCGCTGCCGACCGCGCCTAGATGGTCTGCGGCGCGAAGAGTTCCCGCTCCATCGCGGAAAAAGGAGCGATGTCCCGTCCGGCCATAACTCAGCGGCGCTGCAGCAAGCTCAAACTTCGCGGGCGCGCCCAGGCCGCTGGCGCCGACAATGACGTAACGGAAGGAATAGCCGTTTTTCATTCCGGCAGCCAGATCTGAATCCAAGAGTTGGGCGGCATCCGCGCTGGCTGGGCCATGCAGGGCAGGCCCCAGACTTGAAAGAGTCGCGGGCAACCGCGTGTACTTACGGCGAAAAGTTTCAATAGCTTCCGCGATTTCCTTCAGCGATTCGATGGCGGCTACCTCATTTTTGTCGGCTTCCACGGAATCCCATTCCAATTCCAAAGAAGGCAAATCGAGAAGAACGACGCCGAGGGAGAGGATCTTCCACTCGCCGTTTTCGCGCACGAGGCCCATGTTGACCTGGATGGCGCTGGCGTCCGTCGTATCCGTCGCGTCGCGCAACATCACGGGCATGAATGCCACATTGTCGCGGGTGTCGGCGCCGCCGATCTGGATTTCTGCCGCGCCGGCGGGAGTGTCGCAGCGCACGATGGGACGGCCGGAAGGATTTGTGGTGACGGAGGGCTTGCCGGCTTCGTTGAGGAGCACGAATCGTTTCATGAAGGCGACGCGCGCTGCCGGAGCCATGCGGTCGAACGATTCTTTGTTGCGCGCGGTGAGAAAACGCGCAAAGTCATTTTGGCTCTGCGAGCAGGCGGCCGTTAAAACGTCGCGCAGCGCGGCGGATGGCCCGCTCGGCGCGGTTGGCTGCGCCGGAGGAGCGGAACTAGACTCCTGTGCGGATACGCTGGTCTTGATGAATAGGAGTAGCGCCGCCAGAACAGTCAGAATAACGGCCGGGGAGATTCGCGTAATCTTTTGAAAATTCACGTCAGTCCTTTGCCGCGCTCAGAATGGCGGACAGGTTTTGGGTAAAGGCCGAGCGCGGCATCACTTCGTTGCATCCTGCCGCTTCCGCTTGCGCCGCAAGATCTCGCTGCACGTGAGAGAGAAACCCCACGACGCGCAAATCTTTTTGCGCTGCGCGCACGCGCTCGATGGCTGCGAGGGGCTGGTTGCGCGCATTCAAATCCACGATGACCAAGTTTGGCGGCGGTTCCAGCAGACCGAGAAGCGCGTCGCCGTTCGTGGCCACCTTCAACTCCAAGCCAAGGTGTTTGGCCGTTTCCGCGACCTTCATTTGAAAAAACAGGTCGTCCATCAGTGCCACGATTCTTCCCATGCCAACGTCTCCTCCGTGCCTGTTACTCATTATGCGCCAGTTCAACTTTTCGCGGCCCTTTCGAGTAAGATGCAACTATCGCTTGGGAGGTCCCCCCATGCAGCAAGGTGTAGTCCGAACCGCCGAGCCGGGCGTCACTCGATCCATCCAGCCTGCCCTTTTGCTTCTTGAAAAGACGCCGATTCTGCTCGAAACGATGCTCCGCGATTTGCCGGAAGAGCTGTTGCGATGGAAGCCTGCGCCCGAGCGCTGGTCGATCGCGGAAGTGCTCAGTCATCTCGCGGATATCGAAGAGGTGTATGCCGATAGGACGCGCCGCATGGTCACAGAGGAGACTCCGGCGCTGCCGAAGTTTGACGCAACCGGCACCATAGTGATCGGGGACTACGCTCGCGGATCGGCGAATGAGATTCTGGCTTATTTCATCAGGACGCGGCGCTCAACGGTGATTCTGTTGAGGAGCATTCCGGCAGATTCCGGCGAGCGAGATGCGATCCATTCCGAACTCGGCACCATCACGCTCCATGAGATGCTCAACGAATGGGCTTCGCACGATCTGGGACACCTGCGGCAAATCGCGGAACTTTACCGGGCGCGCGCGTTTCACCCGTACGCCGGGCCTTTCCAAAAATATTCCAATCCGAAACCGTGAAGGAGCATCCGGAGGACGCGCGCTTGGCCTCTGCTAGCCCACACGTGGTGACTCTCTATACCCGGCCGGGCTGCCATCTTTGCGAGGAAGCTAAACGAGTGATGGCGCCGCTGCTGCGCGAATTCACAGCCGCTCTGCGCGAAGTAAATATCGATAAGGATGAAGTTCTTGAAGAACGCTACGGTCTGGACATTCCAGTGATTTTTATTGGCGCGCGCAAAGCAGCCAAACATCGGGTGGACGTGGAGCAATTCCGGCGTCAGCTTGAGGAAAGCAAATCGAAGTAGGAAAAATCAGACCAGAAAACTGCTCGTTTAATGTCCGCCGCTTGGCTCGTGTGCGCCGACTGTTTTGTCCGGAACGTCGCCGACACGGCCTTTGACGCGGTCGTAGACGCTGATTTGGCTGACCGAACCGAGCGCTTCGTTATAAAAAGTCGGGACGCCCAGGGCGGTCCGCAATTCTTCGTTGAACTTTCGCAGATTCTCGAGGTGCGTCGCGAGCGCGGGGAGCTTCAAGCCATCGTCAGTTAGTAAAAACTTTTGATAGCCGGCATCCCAGAGGCGTGTGAAGCGGCCCTTCAGCATGATCGTTGGCACGACCGTCATTTGGTAAAGGTCGTCCGTGCCTTTGCGGAATTCCGCACCGCTGCCGTATTTTTCCACGCGGACGACCCCACGCGTGCTGCCGACGGCAAAGCCAAGCGCCGCCAGGCTTTCAATTTGCTTTGGTGTGAACTTCTCTTCGACATTCCACATGGTGCTCCTAGCCTAGTAAATGCGGAGAGTTCTGTAAAGCGGACTACCGTTAACAATTTTTGAAAAGCGGATTCTTGCCGATGGTTCTGGCGGGCGACACCCGGTAATCGTCACGATTTGGCGGGAGACCAGGAGCGTTCCCACGTGCGCCACAAGGAAACGTCGCCGAGGCCCAGCCGATTCCACCAGGAGTCCAGCATAGTTTGGTCGAGGTGCAAAACGCCTTCACGCGTAACTCCCGAGGGAGGCGGAACAAGAGTGACGAGCCGGTCGTAAACGGAACCGCGCTCCGATTCGCCGACGCGAGCGAGCAGGTGCCAGACGGTAAGCGCGTCGCGCTGGCGAGATTCCGCGAGGATTTTGTCGAGTTCGGCGCTGCGTTCTTCCGGCGTGCTCGCCACAAAATCAAATTTGGCGAGTGCCTCGCGAAACGATGCGGAGGCGTCGTCAAAGTACGGAGTGCCCGGGCCAACTTTGGGACGTGTTGCGCAAACCGCGCCCGCGGGGATGAACGCTTCATGTCCATCGAGCTTAAAGCCAACCCAACCCAGTTTCGTTCGTAGAAGCCCCGCGCCGGAATCGTCCACTTGCAGCGTGTAGGAACAGCCTAAGTCGACGGCGGTGGCGGAAGGCGTATCCACCGTAAACACACCCGGCAACGCCCAGATATAGGCGTGGATCGTCCCGCGATCGAGAGCGAGCCGATTGTGTCCGTTGCTCCCAGCGATCAAACGCAAGCGCGTGTTCGGTTCCACGTTGACGGTGCCAATATCGGCGATGGAAATGTTGGCCTTGGAACGACTGTCAGTGACAAGTGTTTGGCCGACGCCAAGTTTGGCGGCTCCCGTGTTTTTCCCGAAGGCATTCGATTCCACTCGCGGAGTGCCTGCAAGGCTTTCAACGTCCCATCCCGGCCCAGAAGCGGTGTTTGGCTTTTGACTCCACTGGAGAATTCCGAGTGCGGCGATAAACAGGATAGTTGCGGTTGCGGCTGCGAGGCCGAAAGACCAACGCCAAGGCACAAGCCGCTGCCAAAATCGCGGTTGCTGCGTTGCAGTGACCTCCGTAAATTCCGGCGCCTGACCTTGATGACGGAACTTAGCGAGAGTGTTTTCCAGTTTTTGAATCTCCGGGTCGGGTTCGCCAGAGCCGTCCCAAAGATAATCGTCATTCATGGCTCATTCCTTCTTCGCAAGAAATTCTTTGTCTGCGGCGCTGAATTATTGGCCCCGCAGGAATGTGGTTTATTCGTGGCGCCGAGCGATGCCTGGCTCAGTTTTTCGCGGAGCTGCAGCATGCCTCGGTGCAGATTGACTCGAACAGAGCCGGGAGTAAGGCCGGTCCGCGCCGCAATTTCGGGCCCCGTCATGCCCTCCACCAACCGAAGGATCAACGGTTCGCGATACGTTTCCGGGAGGCTGCGAACGAGCGCCAGAATCATCGCCGCTTCCGCATCGGAAGAGGTGTTCGCGGCGGGCAGTTCGGCCTCATCTTCCGGGAGGCTCTCCGTTACAACGGCAACCGCTCGCGTCTGCCGGTAGTAATCATTGGCACGGTTGCGCGTGATGGCGGCCAGCCACGGCCCGAACCGCGCGACGTCGCGCAGGTCGCAAAGGCGCGGCATGGCGCGCAAAAAAACATCTTGAACGAGGTCGTCCACATCGCTCGCGGGAACTCTCGCCAGCAGAATGCCGTGGACCATTCGCGCGTACCGCGCGTACAAGCCGCCAAATGCAGCGCGGTCGCCTTCGCGTGCAGCCAGTACCAGCGAAGAATCGCCCGTGGCCTCGGGGGCAGGCGTGGTGGTCACCGCTCGACAGTCCCTGATTGTGAGGCGCGAGTCAACAGTGGTTCCAGCGTGTGATATGCCGACTCCTGGTGTCATCCCGGTGTGCAAGACGCCAGACCTTTCAGGAGTGTTAACACCAGAGACAGGAACAGTATCCTGAGGGCGCTACTAAACCAAATATCATATTCTCTAGTGCGAATAGGGTGATTCCTCTAACTACTGCTAAAATCAGGCTATACCATCAAACTGGCGCGCTGCATCTAAGTCGGAGTAAACTGGTCGCATATCTTGGAGATTGCCAGACAATTGAAGAGCATGGCCACGGTTAAGCCCATCGCAGCTTCTGATGACACGTGCTCGCTCCCGGCCCAAAAGTCTGGTGGGCGGACGGGTCAGTCTGTGCTTGAGCTGATTGGAAACACGCCTCTTTTGCGCCTTTCGAGAATCGGTTGCGAATTCCCTAATGTCGAATTCTATTCCAAGGCGGAGTGGTTTAATCCTGGAGGTTCTGTCAAGGACCGCCCGGCATTGAGCATGATCCAGGCGGGTCTGGCGAGCGGTGATCTGAGTTCTGGTAAGACCATCATCGATGCCACCAGCGGCAATACGGGAATTGCCTACGCCATGATCGGCGCAGCGCTCGGCTTTAGCGTGAAGCTTTGCTTGCCCGATAGCGCCTCCCACGAGCGCAAACGGATTCTCGCGGCGCTTGGGGCCGAACTTGTCATAACTTCGGGCGACGAGGGTACTGATGGCGCGATTCGGCGCGTTCACGAGATTGTTGCGGCCGAGCCTGAGAAGTATTTTTACCCGGATCAGTACAGCAATCCGGCGAATTGGCAGGCGCACTACCGCACCACCGCGAACGAGATTTGGGAACAGACCGGCGGGAGCATTACTCATTTCGTGGCGGCTCTGGGAACTAGCGGAACGTTTGTCGGCACTTCGCGCCGATTGAAAGAGCTTAATCCATCGATTCAGTGCATGAGCCTTCAGCCTGACGCCGCCTTTCACGGTCTGGAAGGCTGGAAGCACATGCAGACCGCGCTTCGCCCGGCGATTTATGACGATACGATCGCGGACGCGAATCTCGAGGTCGGCACGGAAGTAGCCTATCGCATGGTGAAACGTATCGCGCGGGAAGAGGGTTTGCTGATCAGTCCCAGTGCCGCGGCCGCGCTGCTCGGCTGCTTCCAGGTTGCGAAACGTGTTGGACCGCACGAGCGCGCCGTGATGGTGACCGTTTTTGCGGATTCCGCGTCAAAGTACCTGACTGAACGTTTTTGGGATGAAGAGTGATTTCACAATGAGCGAAGCACTCGAAGTTTGGATCAGCAATGAGCTCGCGGTAAAGATCAGGGAGCACGGCGTCGAAACATTTCCGTACGAATGCTGCGGGGCGCTTCTCGGAACGGACCACGATGTCCTCGCACACGACCCGCAGGAGTCTCGAAAAATTTCCCGCGAGGTGCTTTCACTTTTTCCGCTGGTAAACCGCCGCGATGATTCGCCGCGAAATCGATTCGCGGTTACGGCCGACGACGTGCGTGAAGCCGAAAAAGCCGCGAGCGCGCAAGGTCTTGAGGTCATTGGCTGGTATCATTCCCATCCCGACCATCCGGCGCGGCCCAGCGACTTCGATCGCGATCACGCCTGGCCGTGGTATAGCTACATCATCGTCAGCGTGCATAGCGGCGTGCCGCAGGACATGACTTCTTGGCGCTTGAAAGACGACCGGTCCGGATATTTGGAAGAGAAGATTTCGCCGATGAAAGTAAGCGCCACAAACTAGTGTGCGCCTGAAAGAACGGGAGAAATAGAGATGTCCATCAAAGTGATGATTCCGACACCGCTGCGAGTCTACGCAGGCAAGCGCGATTCCGCTGAATTTACCGCTGCGACCGTTGGCGAAGCACTAGGTGGGCTGACCAGCCAATTTGCTGAGTTGCGCAAGCATCTTTATACGGAAGATGGAAAGCTGCGCGCGTTTGTGAACGTCTATTTGAACGATGAGGATATTCGCTATTTGAAGCAGGAAAATACGCCGACGAAAGATGGCGATACGATCAGCATCATTCCTTCCATCGCCGGCGGTTCTCTCGAATACGCTGATTGAACTTTAATTGACAGGGAGCATTTGCAATGGCCACAACTACGCAACCACAGACCGGAGCTAAACCGGCGACGAGCCTAACTAACGAAGAGATTCTTCGTTACAGCCGCCACTTGATCATGCCGGAAGTGGGCATGGAGGGTCAGCTCAAGCTGAAAAACGCCAAGGTCCTGTTGATCGGCACGGGAGGGCTTGGCGCACCGCTTGGTCTTTATCTTGTTGCTGCTGGCGTCGGGCGGCTGGGACTCGTCGATTTTGATGTCGTGGACTTCACGAATCTTCAGCGGCAAGTCACGTTTGGCACGAGCGATGTCGGTAAGTTTAAGAGCGAAGCGGCGCGGGAGCGGCTGTCTAACCTCAACCCCAATATTCAAATCGAGGCCTTCGAGACTAAACTCACCAGCGACAATGCGCTTGAGCTCTTTAAGGATTTCGACGTCATCGTGGATGGCACCGACAATTTTCCGACGCGCTATCTCGTCAACGATGCGTGCATCCTGCTTGGCAAGCCAAACGTTTACGGCTCCATCTTTCGCTTTGAAGGGCAAGCCACGGTATTCGGAATGCCTGAAGGCCCTTGCTATCGCTGCTTGTATCCAGAACCGCCTCCGCCGGGGCTCGTGCCGTCTTGTGCCGAAGGCGGCGTGCTCGGCGTGCTACCCGGAATCGTCGGCTCGATCCAAGCGATGGAAACGATTAAATTGATATTGGGCACCGGCGATAGCCTGGTAGGACGCTTGCTGCTCTTCGATGCGCTCGGCATGAAGTTCCGCGAGCTCAAGCTGCGCAAAAATCCGAACTGCCCGATGTGCGGCGAGCATCGCACCATCAACAAACTCATCGACTACTACGAATTCTGCGGCGTCCGCGGTGAGGAAGCACCAGGCCCGGATGTGCAGGTCCCGGAAATTACTCCACGTGAACTGAAATCGCGCCTTGATCGCGGAGATGATCTCTTCATTCTGGACGTCCGCGAGCCGCACGAATTTCAGATTTGCAATCTGAAGGGTCACCTGATCCCGCTCGGGGAGTTGCCGCGCCGCGTCCACGAGCTGGATTCTTCGCGCGAAATCGTCGCCCATTGCCGCAGCGGAAAGCGCTCGGCGGAAGCCGTCGATTTCTTGCGCAAGGCCGGTTTCCGCAAGATTCTCAATCTCAAAGGCGGCATCCTCGCGTGGTCGGATGAGGTGGATCCTAGCGTGCCCAAGTATTAGGGGTGGAGGGCATTGAGCCGCTTCCTTGAGTTCCCACAGAACTCTGCGTAGTCTAGAGAGCGCGTCCGGCGATAGTCGATAAAAGCCCGGACGCGCTCTCACCTTTTTCGGAGGCCTGCATGGCTGCTACCAAGATCACTATCAACAGTAACGGGTCGATTCGTGTGGAAGGGGACTTCGAAATTGTCGATCCCGTGGGCCAAGCCTTCGGTCTAGCCGGGCGCACCGCCATCGGCCTTTGCCGCTGCGGACATTCCGCTAACAAGCCGTTCTGCGACGGCTCCCACAAGACTTCTGGCTTTAGCGATCCCGTTGTGGCCCGCGAGCTTCCTCCCCCCAAACCCAAGCTGTAGCCAGACAAGGCGACCCAAGCGAGGGTTCCTGTCCGGTGAGACTGTCTCACCCTGAGACACTTGCCGTTTCTTGCCTGATACTGCACCGAATGTCGGTAACTCTAAGGGAACAAAGATGATAGATTTCTTAGACCCTCTTTTCTTGATTCTAAGCGGTGTCTCGCTGGTACACTCACTCCCAAGCCTTCCCCAAACACTCCAATAAGTAATTTAAAATCAGGTGCTTACAGACTGAGATTTCGCGTCCGGAAAGGGCACAAACTTGCATTCTCACGGGGTTGTAGTTGTTTCTTCGGCATTTGGGGGGTTTCGTGGGTGGTTGGGGCCAAATCGTCGGGTTTCTTCGGAAGGAGCGGTCTCGCGTCCTGATCGCTACTACCGTTGGCCTTGCCCTCTTGTTTTTCGGCGCCATCTTCTACCTGCGCCAAGCCGCAGTTTCCGGTTCCCCTGAGACTTACCTGTATCTTGAAGTCGGCGGCACCCTGCTCAGCTTTTGCTACGCGGCAAACGCCTTGGTCCGGTTCCGCGGCACGCATGATCGTACCGCACTCATCCTGGCTTTCGGATTTGTGCTCTCGGGCATCATTGAAACGGTTGGCTATTTTGGGTTGAACGATGTGCTCCAGGCTGGCCCGGCTGCTCTGACAAGAATCCCGATGGGCTGGATGGTGGGCCGCACGATACTCGCCGTTTTCCTGCTTTCCGCAATCGCGGTGGAACGTTATATACCGACGGCGCGGCAGCCCAGCAAGGAAACTGCCGGTGCGCTGCTGGTGGTTGCCATCGCTACGTATCTTACGAGCGCGGCTTTCCTGGCTGCGCCTTCGGCGCCTCTCGCGCACGTGGCCAGCTTTATCTCTCGTCCGTGGGATTTGCTTCCCGGCGTGCTGTTCTTGTTCGCCGCCATTTGTTTCGGGCAGCGTCTCCGAAATAACAAGAACGAGAAGACTGCCGCGAGCTTGTATGATTACTCGCTTTTTGCGGTGGCATCACTCAACGTGGTCTGCCACTTCTCCGCCGCGTTTTCCCGACACCTCTTTGATGGCCCGTTTTTCCTGGCAGAGTTGAGCAAAACCGCCAGCTACGTCGTCATGCTTTCCGGCGCATTGCTGGATCAAGCGCGCCTGTTTGACCAAGTTCGCTCGATGGCCGTCAGCGATCCGCTCACTGGCCTCGCCAACTATCGCCGTCTCATCAGTGTGCTGGAAGCGGAGCTCGACCGCTCGCGTCGCACACAGCGTCCTTTCAGCGTGGTGCTTCTCGACATGGATGGTCTCAAAACCATCAACGATCACTACGGCCATCTTACCGGCAGCCGCGCCATCGTCCGTCTTTCGAAGATTCTTCGCAGCCATTCTCGTGCCATTGATACCGCTGCACGCTATGGCGGCGACGAATTTGCTCTCGTGCTTCCTGAAGCGGGCACGGACATTGCTGCCCGCGTCGTTTCCAGAATTCGCGAACGCCTCGCTGCCGAAGCCGAGCCTCCTGCACTCTCTGTCAGCGCCGGTGTCGCCGCATTTCCTGAAGATGGCGATACGCCGGAAAAGCTTCTGGGCGCTGCAGACCGCGCGCTCTATGGCATGAAGCATCGCACCAGCAGCAGCAATGTAAAAAATCTCACGCGGATTGCCGCGTGCCTATGAGGATGAATGCCAGTCAAATCCAACAGGCACGCTTTTCCCTTCAACCGCGTCGAACGCCGGATTCCCATGGAGATCCCCGTCTTGCTCGACGGTCATCGCCGGATGCCCGGCACGGAATCGACTTTTACGGAAAATGTGAGTGCGCGCGGCGCACGGGTGGTGAGCACCCGCCGCTGGGAACAAGGCGAACGGCTGACGTTCGCATCGCGCACCGGAGAGTTTCGCTCCTCGGCCCGGGTAGCTTACTGCCAACCACTGCAAGGCGACGGCTTTGCAGTTGGCGTGGAATTTCTCGAGCCGAAAGGGCGATGGGTTGTTTAATCCCCAAGATAGCTTGACGTAAATCGGCGAGCGGATAGGAGGAAACGTCTGGAACAAGAGAAGTCAGAAAACTTGCGCAAAAATTAAAAAAGCGTGAAGCGCCGTGCGGAAGGAGAAGGAGCCGCCCGGCGCTTCACCTTTTTTGAGAGCACTTCGTAAGGGCGATTATCTTTCCGGTCTTCGAGCAGAATTCCCTCCGCGCCCGTTGGCGTTTCCTTCGCGGCCTTGAGGAGGAACGTGGTTACACTTTTTTTCTTCGATTCAGTACGTCCTCGTACACCTGGATCGTATTCGCCACCATGCGGTCCGCGGAAAACCTCTCGATGACCTCTTCTCTCGCGACTTGGCCCAATCTAGTGCGAAGCTCGGGAGCATCCATCAGCAGTAGCATCGCCTCTGCAAATTCATGGGAGTTTGGCTCAACAACTAGCGCGGTGCGCTCGTGGTCCACTACTTCGCCTAAAGCGCCACGCTGAGTCGAAATGCAAGGTAGCCCATGAGCCATCCCAACTTGTAGGGCCGTTCCGAGCCCTTCAAACTCCGACGGAAACACAAACGCATTAAGGGCGGCATAAACCTGCGCGACATCATTCACGAAACCAGGGAACAACATCGCTTCTGATTGTTGCAGTTGTTTCGCGAGCATCTGCGACTCCGCGAGGCACGCGCCATCACCTGCAAGGATCACGCGAGCTTCGGGATGCGCGGCCCTCACCTTTGGCAGCGCTTCGATGACGTGCCGCTGCCCTTTTTCTGGCACAAACACGCTCACACAGCCGAACAGAAACTCATCGTCTTTTATCCCCCAGTGTTTGCGTGCGCTATTCCGTTGCTCCGGTGTCGGCAGCGGCGGGACTTCCACTCCTTCGTTGACGATCGAAATCTTTTCTCGCGAAATCCCCGAATCGACCAGACTCTGGGCCACATCCTGGCTGTTCGCTACGAATCGGTCCAGAGCGCGATACATCGCTTGCGACACTCGATTTTTCCTCAGCGGAAATCCAATGCGGCGAGACAGCAGCAAAGGAAGCCGTTTATGTGCGCGCGCCAGCCACGCTGCTGCCATTGCATGCGGTTCATTGAGATGGATAAGTTCAAAGCGGCCGTTCGCCAGCAATCCGTGAAGCGAGACCGCTGCCCAGGCGCGCAATCCAAGCCGCGGCACTTGATGCGTCACAATTCCGGCTTTTGCGGCGCGTTTCGCCAGCGGGGAATCTTGCGCTGCCAGCAATTCGACTTCATGGCTTCGCTCGCGCAAACCCAGCAACGTCAGCAGAGCCTGACTCTGCCCGCCACGCCACTCGCGCTCCAGGTCGGCGAACAAGATCCTCATTCGCGGTCCCGATCTCCGGCCGCTCGCACAAGTTGTCCCAGGTTTTCGTATTTGATGCGCACGGCCCGCGCCGCCATCTGCGCAATCAGCGCGCCTCTATATCCGTCGAGGAATCCGCCACGCAGAAAATAGTTCTGAAACCAGCTCCACGGCGTCGCAAACCACACGGCGGAGCGCCAGGATCGCTCTCCCGCCGCATACATCTGCTGCGCCGCGAGTGCCGCGTATCGTTCGACCTTTTGCTCATGCTCGGCAAAAGACCGCACCGTGTAATGAAGCAAATCTCCATTGAGCCGTCCCGGCTTGCCTGCAAATCGCAGCGCTTCGTGAATGATTCCCGAAAACTGCGCTTTATCTCGCCGGTAGAGCCGCCGCTGAAAATCCGGATACCAGCCCGAGTGCTTGACCCAGGCCCCCAAATACCACGTCTTGCGCGCCACCTCGTACACGCTGGATTGCGGGTCGCGCTTCTTCCAATCGAGCAGCGAAGTCTGCAACGCGCTGCTCAGCTCTTCGTCCGCGTCCATCGAAAAGACCCATTCGTTCTGTGCGCGTTCTGCCGCGAAGTTTTTCTGTTCCGAGTAGTTCGTCCATGCGCGCTCAAAAAAAGCCGCGCCATGCTCGCGAGCTATCGACGCAGTTCCGTCCGTGCTTCCGGAGTCCACAACGATAACTTCGTCCGCGATTCCCTGCAGCGACGCCAGAGCACGCGGCAGATTATGTTCTTCGTTGAGCGTAATCAGGCAGGCGGAGAGGCGATTCATCGGGTGCGTCGGAAACGCAGAGCTATCGTCTGTATCTTACACTCACGCTGCACCGAGTTCAGACTGTAATTTAGGGATACACTGGACCGCAAAAAGGGTCATTTCTTCTGGAGACTGACGCGAATCCGGCTCTCACCGATACGGAATTCCGACCCGTCCTGCAACATCGCCGCTCGCACACGCTCTTCGTCGTAGAACGTGCCATTCGTTGAATCGAGATCCTTCAGGTTGATGAATTTGCCGCGCACTTCCAGCAAGCAGTGATGCCTCGAGATTTCCGGATCGTTCAACGGAATGTCCGCGCCCTTTCGCCCGATCACCACACGAGGTTTCGCCAGCCTGAAAACCTCGCCGTTCGCAGGCCCCGAGGTGATGGCGAGCACAAATACGCCGTCCGTGGGCAGCTTCAACCCATCGTCTTCCGGCGGAAAGTGCAGATTCGAACTGGAGGCGTCGGCGCGGGCAAAAGAAGGTAGCGGACTGATTACGACGGTTTGATCCGGTCGCCGCTTCATCTCCACAACCGTGGTTTTCCCGCATTTCGAGCACTTAAACTGCACTTTTGGATGAACCGCAGAGTCGGCATCCTTAAGCTTATGCTCGGTCCCACAATGGACACACGCTGCTTGCATCACTCTAATTTAACACCCGCGCGGCAACCGAGTTGCAGTCTCTTCCTCTCCATGTTGCAAAAGTAATTTGCAACGCGGGCGAACATAAGCCGCCTCGCGCGGAGGCCGCTCACCCGCCATTTATGCTAGGATTGAGGATTCCAATCCAAGCAGAGGAGCGTTTGTGGCGGAACATATTTCCCGTAAGGAATTGAAGCAGGACAAGATTCACGATGCGATCGAGCACGGCGCCGAAGCCGTTTTTTCGCACACCACGGTTCTCGCAGCCGCCGTCCTCGCCGTCGTGGTTGTCGCCGTAGGCTATTTCAGCTGGCGCTTTTATAACGACCGTCAAACGGTGCAGGCTACCGCGGCGCTCGACCTCGCCACGAAGGCCTACTCCGCGCGCATCGGTGCAGCGCCCGATCCTAACGATCCTGGCGAGGCGTTCTATCCCACCGAACTTGCGCGAGCGGAAGACGCTGTTCAAAAGTTTTCTGCCGTCGCCCAAAAATATCCAAACACGAATCCCGGCAGGCTCGCCGCCTACTATGCGGCGCTTTGTTACGAGGACCTGGAGCGCCACAATCAGGCTCTCGAACAATTGAAAAAGATTAGCTCCGGCAAAGACAAGGAACTCGTGGCCATGGCGCAGTATCAAATCGGTGTGATTTACGAGCGCACTGGAAAGCCCGCCGACGCTGTCAAAGTTTTCCGCGACCTGGCCGATCACTCTTCCGTCTTTGTGCCGCGTCCTCTCGTTCTTCTCGAGCTTGCCGAGACTTTGCGCCAGAGCGATCCGAAGCAAGCCGCCGATGTCTATACGCAGCTCAAGAAAGAATTCCCGAATACGGCAGTCTCGGAAGAAGCGGACCGCGGCCTGGAAACGCTCGCGCCGAAGTCCTGAGTCCGGCTACTCTGCGCTGCAAGTTCGAGCGGACGTTCTCGTCCTTCGAAAAAGTTTGAAGACTCTCAAGAATGAATGTGGACAGTAATGTTTCTGTCCTTCGCCGGAGCCGTTCATCGAATCACTTCCCGCTAGCGCGCCATGGGCGATGCGTGTGGAACTCTCACGCGGACGCCGCTATCTTGAACCCACGCATCCCTATCGCAGCGAATACGCACGCGATCGCGACCGCATCATTCACTCCCGAGCCTTCCGCCGTCTCGAAGCCAAAACACAGGTCTTCACCATCCGTTTTTCCGATCACTTTCGTAACCGGCTTACACATACTCTGGAAGTCTCGCAAATTGCCCGCACGGTTGCCGCGGCTCTTGGCCTTAACACGGAACTCGCAGAGACTCTCGCTCTCGTCCACGACATCGGCCATCCGCCCTTCGGCCACGCCGGCGAAAAGAAACTCGACGAACTCATGCGCGCCCGCGGCTCGCGTTTCAATCACAATCTCCAGGCGCTGCGCATCGTGGAACAGTTCGAAAGCCCTTATCTCGATTTTCCAGGCTTGAATCTCACCTTCGAAGTACGCGAAGGAATCATCAAGCACTCGCATGATTACACCACTGCGGAATTCCCGTACCTCGCCGAGTACCTCCTCGATCTTCGCACGCCGCTGGAAGGTCAGCTCATCGATTGGGTCGACGAAATCGCCTACAACACCGCGGACCTCGATGACGCGCGCGAAGCAGAGCTGCTTGATATCGATGTTTTGCAAAAGGAAGCTCCTATTTTCGCCGAAGCCTACGCGCAAATAGACGCTGCTTATCCCGCTGGACGGGAGAAACTGAAATTCAACGCAGCTCTCCGACTGGTGCTGGACCGCCTCGCCACTGACTTGATCGATGCAACACAGCAGCGAGTGCTTGCTTCCGGTGCCAGAACGGTTGACGACATCCGCCGCGCCCCGAGCCGGCTTGCAGGTTTCAGCAAACCTCTCGCGAAGGGCAACGCCGAACTGAAACGCTTTCTCTTCAAGCACATTTATAATCATCCGGCCATCACCGAAGACCGCGACCGCTCAATTCGCTGCCTCGAAGAGCTTTACATGTACTACCTCGATTCGCCGGGCTCGATGCCGCCCTCTCATGAAGAATCTGCCGCCACTGAGGCGCGTCACGTCGTTGTTTGCGATTACATCGCTGGAATGACGGATCAATTTCTGCTCCGCAAGCACCAGGAGCATTTCGGCTCAGCTGCTTCGGCCGCGGGCTAAGATTCCGAATCTCTGTGAATCCCGGAGCGGACTCGACCACACACATGGAACGCACACACTTTGAAACACTCGTCGCGATGTACGACAACGCGCCGATAAACAAATGGTTCCGGCCACAGCTTCGCATCCCCGAAGAAGGACGCGCGGAAATTGAAATGCCCGTGCGCGAGGACTTCCACCATGCTGCTCGCGCGATTCATGGCGCGGTTTATTTCAAAGCGCTCGACGACGCCACCTTTTTCGCCGTGCAGTCTCTCGTCACGGACTTCTTTGTCGTAACTTCCTCGTTCCAGCTTTACTTTCTGCGGCCGGTCACTGAAGGCCATCTTCTGGCACGCGGTCAGGTCGTCAGCCGCTCGAAGCGCCTCTACATTGCCGAAGGCGTCCTCCTGGACAGCCGCGGCAAAGAAGTCGCTCGTGGCAGCGGCACTTTCATGCCAAGTTCCCTACAACTCGGCCCTGACTTAGGTTATCGCTAAACACTCCACGCCATCACGCTTCGAAACCGCAACATTGCCTCAATCCAATCTGTGCAATCGGTTGTGATAGCCTTAGCCATCTTCAAGCAGCGAAAAGGCAAAGAGCATGTCGCTGGGCTCGAACACTTTTCCGGTACTCCGATGGGTTAGTTTGTGCTGGATGCTCGTCTGGCTTCCCAGTTATTTCCGCGTGTGGGGCTGGGCGAATCTGTTGCACCTGTGCGACGTCGCCGTGATCCTTAGTTTTATCGGGATTTGGTCGGCGAATCCGCTGCTGCTTTCCAGCCAGGCCGTCAGCTCCTTGGCCCCCGGCCTATTTTGGATTCTGGACGTTGTCTGGCGGCTTACGACAGGACGCTTTCTAATCGGCGGGACGGATTACATGTGGGACGCACGTTATCCGCTCTGGGTGCGTCTGCTGTCGTCTTTTCACGTCGGACTGCCTCTCGTCCTTCTTTGGACCCTGCGCAAAGTCGGCTACGACAGACGCGCCCTGGGTCTGCAAGCCGCGATCGCCGCCGTTCTCCTGATCGTTTCCCGCTTCTTGTCAGCAGAGATCAATATGAACTACGCCTACCGCGATCCCGTCTTTCATCGCGCCTGGGGACCAGCCCCCGCGCACTTCGCGATGATCTTCGTTCCCCTGGTGGCGCTAATTTATTGGCCCACGCATTTGCTGCTGACCTGGCTGTTTCACTCGCCTGGCACTTCACATTGAAAGTCATCCCGGCGGTACGAAGGCTTCTGTGGCAATAGCCTTCGCCAAAGCCCATCCCGTTCTGTTTACATTAGGGAATTGACACGGAGAGGAATTGTTCGCCGTTCAATCGGCAAGTTTCAGTTTTTCCATGTAGGCGTTAAAAGCCGCCTTGATTCTGGCTTGATCAGGAGCTTTGGTTTTGTATTCCATCAACGGCGTGATGAAATCGTCCATCGCTTTATCGATCTGCTCGAAGAAATCAGGGTGTGTTTTCTTCAGCGCGGTGTCCCCGCCGTAGTCTTCGCCTTTATCCCACACGCGCTCGAGGCTGCGTGCAAGCTGAGCCGCAGCTGCGTAATCGCCTTTCTGAAACTCCAGGTACGCATGCTGGGCGATGGCTCGGTATGCCCCCATCTTGGTGTTATCCACGCCATCGGTTTGTGGGGATTTCTTTTCCTGCGCCAATGCGGGGGAGACTGCTCCCATCGCGACAACTATGGCGAGTAGTACTGTGAACAGTGGCCCGGCGGTCTTGAGTAAAAAGTGTCTCAAGGTAATCCTCCCAAGAGATAATAGAATTTCCCAGCCTGCCATTTCTGGAGATTTTATCTTCTCAAGCTATGACTAAGTATGTGCGGAAATTCAGAGATCGAGCTAAACCGCTGTATGCAAAAGAATACGTGCTCAGCCAGGACTCAGGCGCGTAGAACCTTCGTGCTCTGACGAGGACGCGCATGTGCCGGATCGTGATTTGACCACCACGCGCGCCAGGCATTGGCGTCATTGCCGAGCTCCGCGCCCGTGATCACGCGAAGCGTCCCATACACAAGTTCCCGCGTGTTTGTCGCCAGCGAATCGTCGTCGGCAAAATTCAGCAAATGCGGCACAGCCGCCAGGCGTTCTTCCCTCGTCAGCATTCCGGATTGGCCAAGGCTGCTTGCCGCACGCTCGCGCACTCGTGGCGAGCGGTCATGGGCTAGGACATCCAACAAAGGATCAATCGTGGCGTCGTTGCCCAGCATTGCCAATCCTTCGACAGCCCAGTAACGCGTGTGCTCGCTGGGATCATGCGCATAGTTCAGCAAACTGGTCAGCACCTTCTCAGGTTCAACGCCGCGATTTCCAAGCGACCCTAGCCGCCACAACGCCATCCCGCGCGCTGCAGGATCGCGCTCCAACTGCCGGATCAACCGCGTCACGCTTTCCGGCGACTTGCTCAAATTGTTGGCTGCAAGGTCCACGTCCACCGCTGCCGTCCGCACGCGAAGATCATGGGAATTCAGCGCCGCCAGCACCAAGTCAAAAAGCTGGTCCGTATTCTTAAGGCGGCCTCGCCAGCCATCCACATTTTCACGCAGCAAGTCGAGAGAAGCTGCGTCGTCATGCATCGCCCGTCCCAACAATCGCTCGGCTTGCTGCTGCAGTGGGAGGCGGCTCAAATCCGCGTCGGCATTGTTTTTCTCGCCGCCAGGCATCCGCACGGTCGAAACCGCGCGAGAAGGATTCACCGCCTGCGTGCCGTTATCAAGCGCAGGGACCGGTAGCGTTCTCCGAGCAGTCTCAAAGCCCGCCACAAGCGAAATGACGCCAATCGCCGCGAGCACACCCGCGAATCGGATCGTGCCACGCACCCGGCCTGTCTTCATTCCTAGGCCAGACTCCTTGCCTAAACCCTCTTGATTTTGCCGCTCGGTCATTCGCTGAAACTCCGCCGTCCGCGGGCGCACGAAAATCGCCGCCTGCTGCAAGCGAAATTACGAGCTGAGAGTGCATGGAGGTATGGTACGGCGGGCCAGATAGTGGCAAACTGCGCTCTAACCTGATTGCTTTCAGCTAGTTCGGAGAGTTACTCATACGCGAAGGGGGCGAAAGCTACGTCCCTCCGGACAGGTGTCTTTGAGCCTCTCAAAAGGACCGAATGCACTTCACGGCGCGGAGGTTCCGGCTACATTCAGCCTTGCATGTCTGGTTGCTATTCGGCTCTAAGGAGCCGTCTGCGCAGGAATCACTTTGGTATCGCTTTGCGTGAACTCAAACCGCAGCCGCCACTCACTGGCAACACTTTTTCCATTCACCTCTGGTGGCGTAAACGCCCACTTTCTCGCTGCTTTCAGAGCGAGATCCGCGAAAAATTGGCTGGGCCCGGGCGAATCGAATTCCGCTGCGGATACGCCGCCAGCCGGATCGACGTGCACTTTGACGCTGACGCGCACTTTCCCGTGAATCGTCGCGCGTGCTTTCGCCGACACATCTGGCAGCACTTGATCCAGGACTTCTCCCTTGGCCGAAGCGATCCCACCTGTGGCAGGTCGCACAGCTTTTTCAGAGGCAGGCGGGGCGGCCGGCAGCGCTACAGGAGCAGGCTGCTCTTTTGCGTTGGTATTCGTTAGACCTCCCTGCGCGGACTGTAGCGTGGCCCGCTGTGCTTCTTGCTGCGCAGCTGGTGCTGCGGACTTCGCCGTCTCGGAAACCGCAGGTTCGCGCTCGGATTTGACCTTTGGCCTAGGTGAATCGGCCGATGCGACGGGCTTTGCGAGAGCAGCCGAGCGAGCCGGTTTGTCCGAGGCTGCGGCTCGAGCGGAAGGGGTTTCCGTGCGATGCGTGAGCAGTCGCGGCACCGTCAAAACTGCAGCAAACGCCAACGCCGCCACAATCAGCGGAACAAGAAAGCGCGGCCGCGTACCCGTTTCTCGATAAGGAGGCGGCCGATGCGGATTCGACTGCGCTCGGGGCGCCGGCCTGGAAGGTACAGGCAGCGTTGTCATCGGTCGGGGCGGCACAGGAGAAACCTGTGCCGCTACGACTGCTGGGCTCACACTTGAACCCACCGCCGCCGCAGCAGCAGCTGATGCCGCAACAGACGCCGAAGCAGAAGCCACCACCGCGCCTGAATTCATCCGTGCCGCGATGTCTGCAACGCTGATGCGCCGATGAGGCTCCAAACGCAAACACTGCCGCGCGATCTCCAAAAATGGCGAAGGAACATTAGCGGGTACCACCGGCTCGCGATTCGGCCCGGGTTGCCACTCTGGCAAATGCTGCGTCAGCACCTCGACCAAAGTCGTCCCCAGCGACCAAACGTCAGCCGCCGGCGTCAGCATTCCGCTGGTGGCCTCCGGAGGATCGTAAGCGCCCGCTCGCTTGGCAGAGCTCTGTGCTTCTCCGATGCGCGAAATCGCGTCGCTGGAGATCTTCAGATGATCTCCCATAGCTAGGATATTGGCGGGCTTCAGGTCGCCATGCACGAAGCCCTTGCCGTGGAGATATTCCAGCGCGTCCAGCACCGGACAGAGCATGTCACGCGTTTCTTCCGTAGTTAGCGCGCGCTGCGGAAGAATCTGCGCAAGATCTTCTTCGGCGTACTCCATCACCAGATACAGAAGATCGTTGCCGTCGATCCGGCACCGCCCGCCGCGGAATAGCCGCAGCAAATTCGGATGCGATAGTTGCGAGGCAGACTCCCAGCTCGAAATCTGCGCATCGGCAGTCGCCGCGTTCGCCGGAAAAAGTTTGATGGCCGCCTTTTGCGGCTCACCTTCACTGTATTCGGTTAAGAACACAGCGCTGTGATCGGATCCCCCAAGATATTGCCGCAAGGGAAAAATCCCATCGACAATCTGGCCTTCCCATTGTTTCGAGGCCTCGGTCATATTGCACCCCCGCCTGACCGTGCGATTTCTTCAGGTCTATTCAGTCTTTTGACACTGCTTTTTAGGCACTTCGCCCCGGAAGGGTATCTGGCTGGATGCCTCCATACTACCAATACTGCCTGCCCTTTCAACTGCCCGTCAGACCAGTAGTTTTTTTCGATTCCAATCAGATACTCTTGTTTCGATCAGCAGGATCGATTCCCCCGATTAGGGAGACCAGCCGTGTTCTGCGACCGTTGTGGACTAAACTTCCTTCCCAAACAATCCGTGTGCACCAGGTGTAGGCGTGTTCCTACTCGCTACTGGTTTCAGCTGATGAGCCTGATCACGCTGCTCGTCGCCGTGGCCGCAAACGGTCTGGTGGCCATGTTTCTGCTCCCGCGCTTCGTCATGGCACACAATGCGCGGTTCGTCTTTCGCGCCTGGTGGTGGTTTGACCAAAAAGCTGCGCTCTACGGCTGGGTGCTCTTTGCCGTCGCCTTACTAGCTTGGGACTATTTTGTCTGGAAAGAAGCTCGGCCAAAAATCAAAGGCTGGTTTACGCGTAAACTGCTGACTCTTTCTCTCGCCGCCGGCGTCGCTCCCATGATTCCCTGGTGGATTCCCGCGGGCCAGCCTCCGGGCCAATTTCTCTCGATGATCGGCAGATATCCGGGCCTGCCGGCGATCCTCGCCTGGGCAGTGGTCCTGGTTGTTTCCGTCCTTCTCTGCATCGACGCGGAGTCGCGCGACTATCTCCTCGGCCATGGAAGAATTCTTAGCGTGGTAAGCACGGGAATGCTATTGCTCGTGCTCACGATGACCATGGTCGGCTGGTCGCTGACTTACTAACTAAGTTTTTCTCTGGCACTAAAGCCTCATACGCGTCCGCCCTACTTCGCGCGCGCCATCGCCAGATAAAGCGTCAAATAGCGCTTAAGCTTTTGCGTGATCAGAAAGTTTTCCTTCACATGCTCATGCCCGTTTTCGCCGAGCTTCGCAGCGATTTCCGGATGCGAAAGCAAGAACCGAATCTGATACGCCGCGCCTTCCACCGAGTGCGCCAAAAGTCCCGTATGTTTATGGATGATTTGCACGGGGATTCCGCCCACCGCCGAAGCCACCACCGGTTTTTTCTTCCACAGTGCTTCGGAAACGGTCAGCCCGAAACCCTCCCGCAGGCTCTTCTGAATCACAATCGTTGAAGCGCGCTGAAGGGCGTTCACCTCCAGCGGAGCCCAGGCTGGCAATTCGAGAATGTGAATATCCGCCTCGCCATTAGCTTCCTGCTGGACCTCTTTCAGAACCTCCGCGCCTTCCGGGTCGTCGGAAGCGCTCCCGCCTGCAAGCACCAACTGACAATCGAAATAGCGCTTCACGATGCGGTACGCACGGATGACTCCAACGGGATCCTTCAACCGGTCGAACCTCGAAATTTGCGTAAGAATGGGACGGAGTGGATCGATCTTGTAGTGTGCCAGCGTCTGCGCGACGAACTCCGGGTCCAGATCGCGGTTCTTCTCCGCAAGAGGATCGATTGCTGGATAAAAGAGATACTGAGGGATAGGCAACGCGCGCGCGAATTCTGGCGAGGAAAACATCGAAGCGTCGTAGCGTGCCACGTACTTCTCGAGAAAATCCCAGACCTGCCGGTTGGGATGCGAAAGATCAATGTGGCAACGCCAAGCCCAGTGATTCCCGTTCTTCTTTCGTGCCTCGATCAGCGCGGCGGGCTGAGGATCATGGATGATCACGAATTCGGCGTCGAGTGGAAGCCGCGCCATATTGCGCTGATTGCATGCCATAAATATCTCAAAGTCTTTGGGATCCGCGTGGTACGGTGCCCCGTGCAGTGCGTTGTGAAACGATTTCGTTACTCCGTAGAAGTCATCGCCTCCCGTCATCACGTCCCAGCGCATGTTTAGCCCGAGTTCTTCCGCGAGGGGCAGCAGGCGGTTGAGAATCTCCGCGACTCCTCCACCCACCGCGGTGGAATTGATCATCTCCATGCTGCGGCCTCGTAAAGGCTTCGCCAGGACACGAAGCTCGTCGATTTCCCCCGCGCCGAGCAGGGCTGCGTAATCGTCCAAGGGAATGCGGCTGGCAATCGCTACTTCGCTCATCCTTTTCTCCTCTCACGGTCGATCAGACGCAGCACTTTGGCGCGGGCGCTGTCGAGTGTGTTCGTGTAAATGTCGATGTGATTCACGCTGTCCGCAAGCGTTCCCAACCCAAGTCCGTCCGCCAGCCAATGCGAAAAGTCGTTTGTTTGCAATTGCAGGCGCAGCCGCGAAGAAATGAAGTGGAAGTAAAACGAAGCATGGCCCAGGTGTTCAATTCCGGTGCGAAATTCTTCAAGCGTTCGCGCCGTCATGCCCACGGGCACGGTAACTTCCGAGCTTTCGCAGAAATAAAAGCGCTCCAGCGCCGTTTGCTCGGCAAACGCCGGGTTGGCCGCACAGTATTCCTGCACCACGCGGCACAAATCGCTGCGCAGCGCGGCGATGGAAAGATAATCGCGGACGTCGAGTGCCGCGAGTTGCTCCGCCAGATCCTCGCGGTTGGCGTCCGCGTGCGCCCACTGCGCGAAGTCATTGGAAAATCCCTCGGTAAGAAAATGGTGGCTGCTCAGAGTTTGGAAAGTGTGATGAAAGATGGAAGCATCGCTGCACTGTTGCAGGCCCTTGAGCAACTCCGTGAGCGTGCCCGCGGACTGATTGCCTATCCGCGTCAGGTACGCCACGGTAAAGAACTCAAACGGTGTTTCCGCGGTGTTCATTTTACGGCTCTCCTGTTCCACGTGCGCTGTGGCGGCGTGCTCCAAATGTGAAGATCCGGTAAGCCGGCTACGAGACGGTATAGTCATGGTATTTGCTGCACCTCAATTCGTTCTGGAGCGTCAATGCGAATCTCCGTAAGATCGGAAAGCAGATGGGCGGCCCATCGATAAACGTTGTGTTCGCGCACGTTTTTTCGCATCCGCTCCATTCGTGTGGCTTGCTCTTCTTCGGGCATCTCGAGGGCGCGATGGATAGCTTCAGCCACCTGATGTACGTCGTAAGGATTCACGAGCAACGCGTCCGGCAATTCGTGCGCCGCACCGGCGAAAGTGCTTAGCATCAGAACTCCCCGCTCGTCCTCCCGCGCAGCAACGAATTCCTTCGCCACCAAATTCATCCCATCGTGCAGCGATGTGACCAGGCACACGGAAGCGGCCCGGTAATACCGCCCGATTTCTTCGTGCGAGTGGTGTTTCTTCAGCAGCACGATGGGCTTCCAGCGTCCTGCCTGGAACCGCGCATTAATCCTGTCCGCTTCCGCGCTCACCTCATCCAGAAAATGTTTGTACCTGGCTATCTCCGTCCTGCTCGGCGCTCCAATCTGCACAAACGTGAAGCGGTGCTGGTAAGCGGGATAAAGATCCAGGAAGTGCTCGATGCCCCGGAACCTCTCAATGATTCCCTTGGTGTAATCGACACGGTCTACGCCCACGCCGAGCAGGCTCCCATCGATCCCCAACTCACTGCACAGAGCCGCGCGTTCTTCTCCGGAGTTCCGCACTTCGTTCGCGGAGTGCGTATTTTCAGGAAACGCCACGCTGATCGGATACGGCCTCACCCTCGTGACGTGCCCCTGCCGGTTCACTGCAAAGCGGTCCCACTCCGTCAGCGCCTCCACTGCCCGGTCCACCGTCTCCAGAAAATTATTGCAATGCGATTGAATGTGAAACCCGATCAAGTCCGCACCGAGAAGTCCGTCGACCAGTTCTCTCTGCCAAGGGCAAATTCCGAATACTTCCGGATTCGGCCACGGAATGTGCCAGAAGATTGCCACGCGCGCATCTGGCCGCGCCTCCTTGATCATTCGAGGCAACAGCGCAAGGTGATAGTCCTGCGCCAGTAAGATCGGCGATTCCGTTCCTTCCATCTCCTGCAGCACCGCGTCCGCAAAGCGCCGGTTCACTCGCTGGTAGAGCACCCAATCCTCCGGGCGAAATACCGGCCTCGTATGCGCGATGTGGCAGAGCGGCCAAAGCCCCTCGTTCGCAAATCCCTGGTAATACCCTTTTTCCTCTTCGCTGCTGATCCAAACGCGACGAAGCGTATAGCTCGGTCGTTCCGGCGGCACACGCTGGTGGTCGAACGCATCCGAGACCTCGCGATCCGCGCTCCCCGATCCGTGCGCGATCCACGTTCCATCGCACGCCACCAGCACCGGCTCAATCGCCGTCACCACGCCGCTGGCTGGCACGATGATTCCGACGGAATTGTCTTTTTCGTTGTGGACGTTTAAATACGGTTCGCGGTTGGAGACCACAAATAGTGGTTTCTCCTGCAATTTGTTTCGCAAACTCACGCGCAGCCGTTCCGCCGTCCAGATGGACGCGTGGGAATTGCGCAGCCGCGCTTCCTCCTCCGCCGACGCACGCGCCGCGTTTAAATCGTGCGCTAGGTGCGTCACCTCCTGGTGCAGTTGGTCAAAAATCTCACCTTGCGGTGTCATCGGCGGAGCATGCGTCTGCCCCGTTCGCAGCGTTCGCAGCCATTTCGCCGTCAGCGCCAGCGGCGCGGTGAATGTCCACCTCACCAGCACGAACGCCAGCAGGCTGATAAGCAGCGTCTGAATCGCCGCATTAAGAAACGCGTCTCTCAGTGTGTGTTGTACCTGCGTGTCGATATAGCTCGCGTCATGAAACAAAACGAGCGTGCCCGCAGCCTGCCCATCGCGGTGCAAAGGCAGCGCAAAAATGTGCATCGGAACCGGAGGCTCCCCGGCCGCCGTGCTGTCCATCGTCAGAAATTCCCCGTACCCCGCGTCCAGCTGTGCGGCCCGTGTCGCCGTGGCCGGACGTGTTTGAAATTCCGGGGCCAGTCCCGCGGTGATCGCTAGCGCAGCTCCCGCCTCGTCGTAGACTGCAACGCCCTTTAAATGTTCTCTTTGGCCAAAGCGTCCAACGATCCGTTGTAAATTCTTGTAAGGACCGTGGTCTAGCAAAGGTTCGACCGTCTCTTGGAGACTTTCGCCAAGAATTTCCGCGCGACGCGAAAGCTCGCTGCGCAAATTCCGCCTCTCCGTGCGCACCTGATACGCCGCGAACAACGCCGACACCACCGCCACGCTGACGATTAAGGGCAGGACAATCTTCAGAGTCGTGCGCATCAGGACTCCTCAAGTACCTCGAGTTCTCCAGATTGTGCCTGTACCGGGCTGGGCGATATACAGGATTGCACTAAGTTGAAAAGGGAAAAGGCAGTAGGTCAATAAGGATTAATGCCAGAAGCCGGCGTCACCACAACGTGAACGGCAATGTTTTTCCCGCTGTCCGAGCGGTATTCCACCATCGCTTGCGCTCCGATGGTCAGTTTGCCTTCCACTTTCGTCTTGTCATCCACCAGGAACTCCACGGTTTCTGGTTTTTGGTTGTCTTTTGCGATGTTAATTGCAAATGCCGCGTCACCTACCGAAGCGATCTGTCCAGCCACCGATTGATTCTCGGGCGCTAGACTCGCGCTGTGTCCGGCCGCATTCGCTGGCGAAGGTTGCGCGAATACGGCTAAGGTGAAGCAGGCAAGAAAAAAGGTGGATAACGAAAGAATGGTACGGAATCTCATGAAGTCTCCCCCAATGTGATCTCGACCGGGACCTCTTGGAGGGCACGAAATGAGCCAAAGTCGCGTAAATTAGGCGGGCCACCAATAAGTAGCGCTATTTCAATAAGATATGTGCTGCGACCCTTAGTTACAAGAAATCTCACCCAAGTACTAGGCCCGTGCAATTCTTGCTCGCTTCTCCTCTTTCTCGTTCGAAGTCTCTCGTCGGGCTTGTTGGAATAAGTGGCAGCCCCACTCTTCGGCACACTCATTTCCTGGCTTCCCGGCGCCCTTTGCCTGGTGGTATTCTCACTCCCGCAGCTCACTCCCAAAGCTAAGACTCAGAACCAGCTGCACCGGCCATCCCCCGGAGATGTGAGATGGCGTATGTTTGAACGCTATACAGAAAAAGCTCGCCGCGTGATCTTCTTCGCCCGCTACGAAGCCAGCCAGTACGGCATCATGTCCATCGAGACAGAGCACTTGCTGCTCGGATTAATGCGTGAGGATAAGGCTCTCGTTTGGAAATTTCTTCGAGAAAACGGTGGCGTGGAATCCATCCGCATGGAAATCGAATCTCAAATTACGCGTGGAGAGCGCCTATCGACGGCCATTGAAATTCCTGTCAGCGCGGAGTGCAAGCGCATCCTGAGGAAAGCCGCGGAAGAAGCGGAGCATCTTGGATCCAACTACGTTGGCACGGAACATATTCTTCTGGGAATTCTCCACGAACACAATTGTTTGGCCGCCCGGCTTTTGCGCGGGCGCGGTTTGACGCTCGATTGGCTTCGCGAAGAACTCTCTCGTCCTTCAGATGATCCACAGAAAAAATCTGAGCAAGCCTTGGAAGAAATTGTTTCCTTAGCCCAAATTGCACACGCATGGGGAAACGGTCAAGCAGCCAAGTTTGCCGGGATGTTTGCTGCGGATGGCCAGTTTGTGGACTTGCAGGGCAACTTGTGGATTGGTCCGGTGCGCATCCATGAAGCCGCAAGACTTATCTTCGCCGCTCCTGGCTGGGCTAAGTCGATCGGAAAAATCGAAGATGTTCAGTTCGTTGGCAGCAAAGCCGCCATGGCGACACTGGTTTGGGAATCCCCCGGGAAGCTCGAAAAACCAAATCCCGGCTGCGTTCGCATGACGGTCATTCTCACTCAAAAACCCGATGGCTGGACGATTGCCAGGGTTCAAGCCACCGGTCTTCAACCCACGTCCCGCACAGCAACGGTCTAACCCGCTTTTCCGGCCACTGGTACTAGAGCCACCCCTTGCCAATCATGCAGCAAAAGTACCAGAATCCGGCTCCGTTCCTTGACTTGCTGCTCGCGCGACGGAATAATGATAAAGCATGAGCCTTAGCGGCGGAGGGGTTCCGGACTTGTTCCTCGATGTAAAAGAACTCGCGGTTCGAAAGCTGCGCATCCGGAAGACCTACGCTCCGGGCAGCATCGATTTCCATTCGTCCGAGATCAAGCAGGTCGCGGCCCTGGAAGTCACCGCTACGGCCGAACTTCTGGAAGGCCAGATTCGCATCGAAGGCCAGCTCGAAACCAAGATCGAAATGGTTTGTGCACGCTGCCTGGAACCGGTCATCGAAGATGTGAACCGCTCCTTCGACCTCTTCTATGCTCCTCTACCCAAAGGCGCAAAGCCGAAAGAAGATCGGCTTAAGGATGACGATACCGAAATTGCCTTTTTTGAAGGCGATGGACTCTTTCTGGCGGATGTTTTGAGAGAACAGGTGCTGTTGGCTCTTCCCCTGAAGGTCATTTGCCAGAGTGACTGCCGGGGTTTGTGCCCAAATTGCGGTGCTAACCTGAATCACGAGGAGTGCCGCTGCGAGACCCACGCAACGGACCCGCGGCTAGCCCCTCTCGCGCGCCTAAAGCAGGACTGGCTGAAAAAACAATAGTTTACAGGGCCGAAAGCCCATAGAATCCGCCCACACGGGCGGGAACGAGGAGTATTGCTATGCCTAACCCAAAAAGACGGCATTCGAAGCGACGGACGAGCACCAGGCGAGCCCATGATTTTCTCGAGAAGCCGGCGCTCGGCGAATGCCCGAATTGCCACGAAACCAAGCAGCCGCATCAGGCTTGCCCCCATTGCGGCTTCTATAAGGGCCGTGCCGTACAAGATAAGTCGGCCTGACGCTTCCTTTTTCTGCCGGGCCCCATCCAAGAATTGGCGGCCAGGTAGAACAGTAAGATAAATCCGATGATCACAATCGCTGTTGACGCCATGGGCGGAGACAACGCGCCCCGCCCCGAGGTTGAAGGCAGTGTACTGGCTGCACGGGAGTTGGGCGTGCGGGTTTTGCTCGTCGGGCAGCCTCATGTGGTCCGCGCGGAGCTGGCCAAACACGCCGCGCCTAACTTGCCTATCGACATTATCCCGGCAAGCGAAGTGATCACCATGGAAGATCATCCGGCTCAGGCGTTTCGGCGCAAGAAAGACAGCTCCGTTCACGTCGCCGCCCGCTTGGTGCGCGAAGCGAAAGCCGATGGGCTGGTCAGCGCCGGTAACACTGGCGCCGTAATGACCGTAGCAAGATTTTTGCTCGGCACTTTGGAGTCGGTCGATCGCGTCGCGCTGGCTGCGCCTTTCCCGAACGCCAAAGGTGGCGTATCGGTGCTGCTGGATGTCGGCGCCAACGTGGATTCCAGGCCCGAACATCTGGTGCAATTTGCAGTAATGGGCGAAATCTATTATCGCGCCACCTTCGGCAACCGCCGACCCCGCGTCGGCCTGTTGTCCGTCGGCGAAGAAGAAATCAAGGGCAATGAACTCACGCGCGAGGTTTATACGCGTCTGAAAAAGAGTCCGGTGCATTTTGTAGGCAATGTCGAAGGCGGAGATCTTTTCTCCGGAAACGTGGACGTCATCGTGAGCGATGGTTTCGTCGGCAACATCGCTCTGAAAATCTGCGAAGGCCTCGCCGTCCAGATTTTTGGTCTGCTGAAAAAGTCGATCCAGAGCTCACTGGCGTCGCAGGTCGGTTTTCTTTTTTCGCGTGGAGCCTTGAAGGGTTTGAAGAAAACAATCGATTACACGGAGTACGGCGGCGCGCCGCTGTTAGGCGTGCGTGGCGTGTGCGTTATCGGCCACGGCCGTTCGAACGCCAAAGCCGTCAAAAACGCTATCCGGGTAGCAGCGGGTCTGTCCCGCGCTCGCATCAACGAAAAAATCGAACAGGAACTCTCAGCCGCGAGCGTTCTAGCATGACGGCTCAGGAGAGGAATTAACGATGGGCAAAGTAGCATTCGTATTTCCAGGCCAAGCCTCGCAGTACCCCGGCATGGGCAAAGAGCTTGCCGAAAAATATCCCGCAGCCCGGGCCGTTTTCGAAGAAGCCGACAACGCCCTCGGCTTCGCGATTTCCAAAATCTGCTTTGAAGGCACCGAAGACGAACTCAAGCTCACCGCCAACACGCAACCGGCTATCCTGACTTGCTCCGTCGCCGTCTCTCGAGTCCTCGCGGAAAAAGGCCTCACTCCCGATTTTGTAGCTGGCCACAGCCTCGGCGAATACTCCGCGCTCGTAGCCGCCGGCTCGCTAAAGTTTTGCGATGCCGTCAAACTCGTCCGCAAGCGCGGCACCTACATGCAGGAAGCCGTTCCCGCTGGCGTAGGCGCAATGGCCGCCATCATGGGCCTCTCGCCCGCCGTAGTAGCCGATGCCTGCAAACGCGCCTCGAACGGCGAAATCTGCTCCGCCGCAAATCTAAACTCCCCTGATCAAACCGTCATCTCCGGCCACGCCGCCGCCGTGAAGCGCGCCGTAGAAATCGCCTCCCAACTCGGCGCCAAGCGCGCAGTAATCCTGCCGGTTTCCGCCCCGTTCCATTCCGCGCTGATGCAACCCGCGCAAGAGCGGTTAGCCGAAGATTTAAAGCACACGACATTCTCAAATTTGTCGGTGCCGCTAGTAACCAACGTCGATGCCGACACCATCTCCACCGGCGACGAAGCCCGCGAAGCCCTAATCCGCCAAGTCACCATGCCCGTCCGCTGGGAAGAATCCATCCGCCTCCTGATCGACGAAGGCGTCAACACCTTCGTGGAAGCAGGCCCAGGCCGCGTCCTAACCGGTCTCCTCCGCCAAATCGAGCGCTCCGCCGCCACCCTGAACGTCGAAGACGAAAAAAGTTTAGCCGCCACGGTCGATAAAATCGCCGGCGCCCGTTCCGACGCCGCCTAAGCCGTTGTAGTGGCCGGTCTTTAGACCGGCGCTTTCTTGGCAAAATTGTGCAATAACCTGTTTCTTTAGGCGCTGGTCGGCTTCAAATCATCAAACGAAGGTGAGCACAGGAAAAAAGATGTTCAGCCTAAAAAACAAAGTAGCCCTAGTTACCGGCGCCAGCCAAGGCATAGGCCGCGAAACCGCCCTAGCCCTAGCTCAAGCCGGCGCAAAGGTCGCTGTAGCCGCCCGCAACGAAGAAAAACTCACCTCCCTGGTGAACGAAATCGTGAACGCCGGCGGCGAAGCCATCGCCATAAAAATGGACGTAGCCGACGCCGACCAAATTAAATCCGGCTTCAAGCAACTCCTCGAAAAATTCGCCCGCCTCGACATCCTAGTCAACAACGCCGCCATCACCCGCGACGGCCTCGCCCTCCGCATGAAACAAGACGACTGGGATGCCGTCATCCGCACCAACCTAACCGGCGCCCACCTCTGCATCCAGCAAGCCCTTTCCACCATGATGCGAGCCCGCGCAGGCCGCATCATCAACATCGCCAGCGTTGTCGCACAAATGGGCAACGCCGGCCAAGCCAACTACGTCGCCGCCAAAGCCGGCCTGGTCGGCCTCACCAAAGCCATCGCCATCGAAATCGCCTCGCGCAACATCACGGTCAACGCCGTAGCGCCCGGCTTCATCGCCACCCCCATGACCGACGTCCTCCCGGACAAAGTCAAGGACGAACTAAAGCTTCGCATCCCGCTAGGACGCATGGGCTCAGCCCGCGACGTAGCCAGCGCCATTGTTTTCCTGGCCAGCGACGAAGCCGCCTACATCACCGGCCACGTCCTCGACGTGAACGGCGGCTTGTATTTAGCGTGATGGCAGACTACAGACAAAATTGGCAGGTGTTCCGAGGACTCAAACAGCATGCTCTGATCCTAGCGATTGGGATTCCGTCGCTAGTCATTGCGAGCGCCCTTCTCGATCCGCTCCATTCAAAGAGGGTGGAAATCCAAATTGGATTCTCGTTTATAGCCATTGTTCTCTTGTTGCTCATGGTTTTCACTGTCATGAGAATAGAGAAATGGCGGTGCCCGCGCTGCGCTCGAAGCTTCGAGCCAGAGTCGTCTGGGAAGCTCAAACTGTTTTTCACAGAGAAGTGTGCTAATTGCGGGTTGCACAAATATGAGACCAATCGTGATGTCAGTACAGAAGCGGAGACGAGTCGCCTCAAGACGGCGCGATCGACCCGAGGACCTCGTGGTGATGCGACGTCTGCCGAATACAACGCGGCGGAGGTGATGTTGGCATTTGAGGAGGAAGACTACGAGTACGTTTTGCGAGAAGCTTTGCCACATGCGGTCGCGGGAAATCCCGGCGCGCAATGTATGATTTCCTTGCTGTATCAATTCGGATTCGCGGTACCCCGAGATTTGGCGAAGGCGGAAGATTGGCTGCTGAAAGCGTCAGCTCAAGATGATCCGCTCGCCTGGAATAACTTAGGAACGCTTTATGCGGTGGGCGGATCAGGTCTCTCGCATGGTCCCGAGAAAGCGCAGGAATGCTACCTTCGGGCAAGGGAACTGGGGTTCGCATGCGAGGAACCGCATCCACCCAGGCCAAAGATATTGCACGAAAGTTGACCTTGCCCAATCCCATGACTAGAATGGGCAGGTTGCCTGATTGACGATTTTCGAGTCCGTAGCACGGCATTGGGGCCGATAAACTGTTAGTGTACGTCGTTGCACATCAAGCGATAGCAAATCGCGGAGGACACCGGAATGGCCAGTGTGGAAGAACGCGTTAAACAAATTATCGTCGAGCAACTCGGCGTCGATGAAGCCGAAGTGACGCCGACAGCGTCCTTCGTGGACGATCTCGGTGCCGATTCTCTCGACCAGGTCGAATTAGTCATGGCGTTCGAGGAAGCCTTCGGTATCGAAGTCCCCGACGAAGACGCCGAGAAGATGACCACGGTGAAAGACGCCGTCGAGTACATCGATAAGCACGCCAAGGGAAAGTAAGCCACGAACTCATCACCTCAACAGGGAGCATTACAGAGTTGACTCACCGGGTAGTCGTTACGGGTGTTGGATTGGTCTGCGCGCTGGGCATCGGCACGGAGGAATCGTGGAAAAACCTCCTCGCCGGCCAGAGCGGTGTCGGCACGATCACGCAATTTGATACCACAGGCTTTGACTGCACCATCGCAGGCGAAATCAAAAGCTTCGATCCTTTCCGGTGGATCGAGAAAAAAGAACTGAAAAAAATGGGTCGCTTCATCCAGGTGGCCCTTGCCGGCGCGGACTTCGCCGTGAAATCCGCCAACTGGAAGCCCGAGGATTCCGATCTCAACGAAGTCGGCGTTTACGTTTCCTCCGGCATCGGCGGTTTCGATATCATCGAGCGCGAGCACAGGAAATTGGTCGAGGGCGGTCCCGGCAGAATTTCTCCCTTTTTCATTCCATCCGCCATCGTCAATCTCGCGAGCGGCCACATTTCCATTCGTTATGGCGCCAAGGGCCCGAATTCCGCCACTGCCACAGCCTGCTCCGCTTCCGCCCACGCCATCGGCGATTCCTTCAAAATCATCGAGCGCGGTGCCGCGGACGTGATGATTTGCGGCGGCACGGAAGCCACCATCACTCCGATGGGCATCGGCGGTTTTGCCGCGATGAAAGCTCTTTCCACCCGCAACGACGATCCCGCTCACGCGAGCCGTCCGTTCGACTCTGGCCGCGACGGCTTCGTCGTCGGCGAAGGCGCTGGCATTCTGATCCTCGAATCGCTCGATCACGCGCAAAAACGCAATGCCCCTATCCTCGCGGAAGTCGTTGGCTACGGCATGTCCGGCGACGCCTACCACATCACGCAGCCCGCATCTGACGGCGACGGCGCTTATCGCGTCATGCGCGCCGCCATCAAAGACGCCAAGCTGAAGCCCGAAGACATCAGCTACGTCAACGCCCACGGCACATCGACTCCCCTCGGCGACGTCATCGAAACGCGCGCCCTCAAGCGGGTGTTTGGCGACAACGCGAAAAATATTCCGATCAGCTCCACAAAATCCATGACCGGCCATCTTCTAGGCGGCGCCGGCGGCCTGGAAGCCGGCATCAGCGTTCTATCGTTGCGCGATCAAATTCTGCCACCCACGATAAATCTGGAAACCCCAGATCCCGAGTGCGACCTCGACTACGTCCCCAACGTCGCGCGCAAAGCCTCCGTCGAATACGCGCTCTCCAACTCTTTCGGTTTCGGCGGCACAAACGCCGCCCTGATTTTCAAACGCTGGTCCGGGAAGTAGCAGTTGTAGTGGCCGGTCTTAAGACCGGCGTTTTTTTCGGCGGGTGCCCCACCCTCTTTTTTTGAGGGCGGGTCTTCGGTGTTCGAATCCAATGTAGCGGCGGGCTTTAGCCCGCCATCGCCTCAGGCGATTGCCGACCCGGTCGAAACCGTTAGTAACTAACAATCGTAAGTTGGTATAATGATTCCACGAAAATCGAAAGTCAAAGCTGAGTTGATGGGTGCCCCGCCCTCGTTTCGTGAGGGTGGGTCTTCGTCAAAATTCGAGCAACAAGGAATACTCTCGTGAAAATCATCGTGTGCATCAAACAGGTCCCTGCGAAAGACGCACCGCTCTCCATCGCCGGAAACTGGATCAAGGAATCCGACATCGGCTTCGAGATGAACGAACCCGACAGCTACGCGCTAGAAGAAGCTCTGCGTCTTAAGGAGAAGCATGGTGGAGAAGTGATAGCCCTCTCCATGGGCCCCGAACGCGTAAAACAAACCGTCAAAGAAGCTCTCGCCAAAGGCGCCGACCGCGGCATCCACATCTCCGACGAAAATTTCGCTCAGCTTGATCCCCTTGGCTCGGCAAAAGCACTGTCCGCCGCCATCCAGAAAGAAAACGCCGACCTCGTCCTCACCGGCCTCCAAAGCGACGACCACGGCTTCGGCCAAACAGGCGTCCTCCTCGCCGCGCTTCTCGATCGTCCTCACGCCACCATCATCATGGCCATCGAAGTCGCCGGCGACAAAATGAAACTCAAGCGCGAACTGGAAGCCGGCTGGTTCCAGCACATCGAGTGCCCGCTCCCCGCGGTCCTCTCCATCCAGTCCGGCATCAACAAAGTCCGCTATGCCACGCTAAAAGGCATCATGGCCGCCAAGAAAAAGGAAATCGCCACCATCACGCGCGAATCCCTTGGCATCCAGCACGAGCCCACGCAAAAAATCGAAAAAATCTATGTCCCCACAAAAACAAAAAAAACCGAATTCCTAACCGGCACCGCCAAAGAAATAGCCACCAAGCTAGTCGAAAAACTCAAATTCGAAGCGCGGGTGATTTAATGCTGACTTCTAACGTTGTCATTCTGAGCGAAGCGAAGAAACGCTCCCTGGCTTCTGCCAGCGCCGTACAAAAGGAAATGAGATGAAAATCCTCGTCATCACCGAACTCCGCCAAGGCAAGTGGAACAACGCCAGCTTCGAAACGCTAGCCGCCGCCCAGCAAATCGCCGCGGCAACTTCCGGCACGATCAGCGCACTGGTAATCGGCAAAGGCCTCTCCACCTTCGCCGGCGAACTCGCCACAAAAAACGTAGCCGAAGTCCTCCAAGTCGAACACGACCTCCTCGACGCCTATACGCCCGACGCCTACTGCCTCGCTCTGAAACAAGTCATCGACTCAGCCAAGCCCGACCTTGTCCTCTTCCCCCACACCTACCAAGTCCGCGACTTTGCCCCCAAACTAGCCGCCAGTCTCGGCAAAGGCATGATCGGCGACTGCATCGGCTACCGCCACGAATCCGCCAAACTCATTTTCGTCCGCCAAATGTTCCAGGGCAAAACCGCCGCCGACGTCACCTTCCAGGGCGCCGCCCCGTGGTTCGCCTCCTTCCAGTCGGGAGCCTTTCGCGCCGATCTCCTCGCCGCCCATCCCTCCGGCAAAGCTCCCATCAACGCCTTCGCCGTCACGCTAACTCCCGATCAAATTCGCACCAAGCCCCTCGACCTCTTCAAAGAAGCCAAATCCGCCGTCGACCTCACGCAAGCTCCCATCATCGTCTCCATCGGCCGCGGCATCAAAGCTCCCGAAAATATTCCCCAGGCCGAAGCCCTCGCCAAAGCCCTCGGTGGAGAAATCGCCGCCTCCCGCCCTATCTGCGACGAAGGCTGGCTCCCCATGGAGCGCCAAATCGGCAGCTCCGGCCAAACCGTCGCTCCCAAGCTCTATCTCGCCCTCGGCATCAGCGGCGCCATCCAGCACGTCGTCGGCATGAAAGGCGCGCGCACCATCGTCGCCATCAACAAAGACGCCAACGCCCCCATCTTCGAAATCGCCGACTACGGCGCCGTCGCCGACATCTTCGAAATCATGCCCGCCCTAACCGAAGCCCTCGAAAAATCAAAATCCTCCTAACCACTCAGCCGCTTCCCCATGGAAGGGCTTCCGCTTCTCTCCACGGGGCAGTGGCTCAGTTTCCGGTTACCGCTGCGGGACTTGGTCGCGGTAAGTCGCATCCCCCTCAGAGCTTTGCATTTGACCTCATCCAGCGATAGCCTTGTCTCGCTTCTTAACTATGGTGGAATTTACATGAAGGCCCTCTTTCTCGGTCTTTTGCTTTGTCTGGCTTTGCTTACAGGTACCATGTTGTGGCTCTCTTACGAGGACTGCACCGCTTTGCCGAAGCGGCTCTACCACAGGATTGTCCTGCGAGAGCATGACTTTATCGGCCACAATGTTCGATTCAGGGTGCGAGGGCAGGGCGCTTTCCTCCCGCCCAGCGGCCGTCTCTCTGACTTCACCACCATGCGTGCCTCTGATTGCGTAGAAGTGATCATGGAATCTGAAGATGAGGGTTCCCCCATGCAAGCCAAAGATGAAATGGAAAAGAGGATTCGGGGAGCCTCTCGTGTGGTTGAACGAGGCCCCGAGGTTGACTTACCAGGGCGTCCTGACGGAGAGAGGGCCGTCCTGCTACTTGGAACTGACGCGAGGGCAGAGATAGTTGTTTGGTTTGAGGGTAAAAGAAGGCTGGGCATAATCGAGTCCGCTTCTTTGGCCCATGCTCTGGCGTATGAAAAGCTGATTGAAAAAGGATACAGGCTCGACCCCCAGGGGTATGTCATTGCAACGGGTCAATAACTCCTGATTAGTCGTGCGGGCTCAACTGGTCGGCGGAACACTTGCGCGAAGTTTACTCGCTGGGGTCTCAAAACCTAAGGTTTTTCGCGGGCGTTGATTTAGACGCAGCGCGATCTTGTCCAGTTGGAAGTGCGCAGCGTGAAGGGAAGGTAAGCGCGCCACGTAACCACCGAAAGCAGAAAGGCGAGCAACAATGAAAACGGACATCCTGCGATTCGACGGCACGGTCGAGCGCGATCCCGCCATCGACGCCTGGATGAAACAACACACAGGCGAATTGGGAGCCATCGCGCGTCGCTGGTTTGAAGCCATGCGCAACTGCGGAGACGAAGTCCGCGAACTTGTGCATGACGGCTGTCCGGTTGCATGTTTGGGAGACGTGCCCTTCGCCTACGTGAACGTTTTCACCGCGCACGTAAACGTAGGCTTCTTCCAAGGCGCATCCCTGCCCGATCCCGCCCGCCTGCTGCAAGGCACCGGCAAGTTCATGCGCCACGTAAAGCTGAAACCCGGCACGCCCACCAACGCCGCTGCCATAAACGCGCTAATCGAAGCCGCCTACTCCGACATAAAGTCCCGCGTCGAAAGCGGCTAAGCTACCCAAGGTCGTCGTGTATCGTCCCAATCAAGCCTTCACCGCGGCCCTTTCTGAACGCCTCGAGGCCCTGGCCCCATCTAGTTCGGAACCGCTTGGTTTGGGAATCCAGGCCACTCGGTGAATGTGAGTTGCGGGAAGAGCGTCTCTGGCGAGACGGGGGACATGGGCAAGTCGTCATAGTTGTCATCATTCTCAGCAGAGTGACGGTGACGCAGGTAACGAACGCTCATAAATGAAAGGTCGAATGCGCCGTAAATGATATTTCCGCGAATGACATCGCTTTTGTAGAGGAGAACTTGAGTGCGCAGATAGCGCACGATGCGATGGCGCGGGTGCACGGGGATGAGCGGGGCATTCCGCGGGTACTGCATCACGGGCGTGGCACAACTGTTCAAGTGAACGACGGTAAGGTTGCCATCTGTGTGCATTTCGTCGCCGGTGGAGTTGAACATGTTCTGCGGCAAGTTCGGGCGAGGGAGCTGGCGCACGGATTCCACACAGCCTGTCAGCGCAAGGTCCCGCACGAGCATGTTGAGGCCGTTATCGAGGTTGCGGTCGATGTGGTGAATGAACTTGTGGTACTTCACCGAAAGAGCCGCGCTAGTTTCACGAGTATAGGCGCTCAACCAGGCTTGTTCTCCTTCAATCGTTTTTGACTGGGACCACAAACGAAGATGTTCACGCTTGCCGTAACTATTGAAACTCTTCTGCCAGGCCATGTCCTGCAGCCGGCCAGAAAGCAACTGGCGCGTTACGGGCATGTTGGGATAACTGGAAAATGTCAAAAAGGCCTCGAACTGCTTGAAGAAAGCCTTTTTGGAGTTGGCATCGGCGGTACGCCAGCCTGCCGCAGTAAACGCGTCTTCGATCTGATCTTGGGAGCCGACGAAAAGCAAGTTGACTACGTCCGAGTCTTTACCGCTTCGGGTGGTGGTGCGGTCTGACTGGCCTTGCAGAAGCATTTCCACATCGCCGCGTTCATATTCATCCATGGCAAACGAAACGCTGGGTAGTTCCGGCTGATCGCCAACGTAGAGAGGCTGATTCAATCGAAGGCGCAGATCAGTGCCCGGTGGGAGGTAAATCTCGGGTTCGGGAAGCACCGTGACGGCGCGATACACAGTCAGAACTGCGCTAGTGTACGGATTGAACGTCGGCAGGTGAATCAGGCCGCTGGTGATGCGGCCTTGCGGTGCGTTGGTAGCGCGAATACCGCAGACCACACCGTGACGCACAGCTTCGCGTGCGTTGTCTACTTCCACGACTTCTCCCGTGAACGGAAGCGCCTGGCCAGGAGCGGTAAAAAGATGATGGAACTGGATTTCCACGTACGCGGAATCATGGATGAAGCCAAGGCCGACTTTTCGAATTTTGGAGATTGTTCCGAGAACCTCGAGGCCAGCCGGAAAGACCGGACGCGATTCGCACTCCGGCGACTGAATCAGGACGGCGCGTACGGTCGTGCCGACTTTGGAACTGTAGGAAGCGACCGGATCGATCAAACGAATCCAAAACGATTTGCCAGCGATCACATACTCGCAGCTAGCGATGGCCGGACTGGAGAACGCGCAAGAAAGGAACAAACAAACTAACGCAGCCAGCAAGCCTCGGCGGGCAACAAGTCGGATAGTGGAAATGCAATGAGGGGGACTCGTCGACCTATCGTTACCCATAGCTATTTTTTATTAAGGTCGTCGTCCTTGTAATATTTCGTACCCTCCAGGGCTAACTGGAGGGCGAGGCCATTCTTGGTGATCTGGTAGACCCATACATCCGAAGCAACCTCAGCCGCTCCCGAGTAAGCGGCACCCTTCTCGCCTGCCTTGGCCGCTGCATCCATCTGCGCAGAGCCGCACGCAACTGCAGGCCATCTTGAACTCGTATTCAACATCAAAGGCGCCAGGAGCGAGGCAACCCTTCGTCTCAGTATTTCTGACTGATGGATACTCTCAACTGTCAAATCGGCTAGTCTCGCGCCTGAATCCAAGTCGATGCGCAAACAGGACAAGCTCCTGCTTGGGAAATGTCGGTTGAATTGGCAAGGGATTACCGGACGACAATGACTCACAGGGCGGCGGGTAACACCTTATTCGCCGTGACGCTTAGAAATTGCGCCCTGGGTGTAGGTGGCTGCTATTTGAAACAGTTGGCCGTGGCCTCGAGCTGATGGTTGCAATTAAACTTGATCCGAGCGTCTTAATGCTGCGAAATCTGCACAAATGCCGGCGAGGAACAAAATTTGCCGCGAAAATATAATCTGCGACTCGCAAACTCCCGTCCATCCGCCTGATCTTGCACTTACCGCTCCTCTCCTCTTGCCTTAAGGAAGGCGGCCCCGTTCCGTCGAAATTTAGAATCTGCCCACATGAAACAAAAGCATCAATGGTGAATTTCCCCATGTTTGCTTGCGAGATTCCGAATAAGTCCAAACCCTTCGGATTTGCGGCGACAATGCGGCGGTCACTGTTCGTCAGAACGATTGCATCTAGAGAGCTTCCCAGCAACTTCCGCAAATCATTCTCTCTCGCGCGAAGTGCCTCCCGCAGTCTCGAGCGCTTTTCGGAGATACTCCTTGCTGGTCTCAAGAGCGCGTTCTGAATTCGCTGAAGATATATCCTCACTTGTCCCGAAGGGGCAAAGAGTTGCGATGTGAATTTTGTGATTTTGTCGTTCGTCACGACGATTGCATCTCGAAAGCTCAACAGTAACTTCCGCAAATCATTCTCTCTTGCGCGAAGTACCGCCTGTAGTCTCCACCGTTTCTCGGCGATACTCCTTGCTAGTCTCAAGAGCGTGTCCTGAGTTCGCCGAAGATTTACTCTCACTTGTCCCAGAGTGGCGAAGAGTTGCGATCTAAATTTGGTGGTTTCCATCGCGCGGGCCGTGTGAAATTCAATCTGAATCTCAAAAATCCAGCATTCAATCCGCTCTCGGAAGAGTCAAAAGGGATTAGGGCAGAGAATGAAATTGGCGGAACCTGTCAAGAATGACAGACAAGGATTCCTAACCTGAATCTCTGCATCATCAACGCGAATCTGCAAAAAGAAATCATCAATCACCAATTCGGCATGCCGTTTAGAAACGTGTTGGGTGGTAGAAGACCTCGGGTTAGAAGAGCGCTGCTCGCACTAAGACGACGCGCGCGGCGTCAATCTGTTGCTTTTGACAGTTCCCCCTCGGGCCCAGCGAACGTAACCTGACTTGGTCTAATCTTCGCGATTGTTTTCCCCGGTCGAAATAGTGGACTGCTCCAAGAGCGTTGGAGGTGCACCATGACATGGCGTCAATCCCGTCAGCTGAAGCTACTTTCGCTTCTATGTATCCCCGCGGCATGTTTTGGCCAAACGAGTGCTGGTGATTCGGGTACTGACTCGAATTCCCTCAGCGTGTACGCCCCGCCTTGCATCTCTCAGGTTAAGCAGAACATCGGCGTGCAGTGTCAACTCACGCCGAAGGGCGGTGTGCAACCGTACAGCTATGCGTTTACTGGAGGCTTCCCAACGGGAATGTCGATGTCCACTGGTTTGGGAGGTGGCCTGATCAATGGGACGCCCACAGGGGTAACTGGCGAGCAGGTCACAGTGACGGTAACGGATGCAAGGGGGGGAACCGCAGGCACCGCTTTCATGATCACGCCAGCAGGCCTAACGGGCAAGGGACCATGCGGCAGCGCTGTCTGCGTCACGGCAGCAGGCTACGCGATCAAAACGGAAACAGGCTATACGATCAAGACGACAAACACTTTGCAGATGACAGCCACGGGCTATTGGAGTGACGGCACGAGCCTGAATCTTACTCAGATGGCGACATGGGACTGCGCTCCGAGTCCGCTCTGCGGTTCGGTATCACCAAATGGCCTTTATAAGTCTGGAAGTTCCGCCGGCAACTTCCATGTGGCGGCATCCTTCTTTGGAGTGACGAATGATGGCGGGTCGGGCATCGAGATTACTGCGGCCACAATCCCGTCCCAAAACAAAGAGCAGGCCCGAGTCGCAAATTCTGGCACGGTGATGCGGGAAGTCCTCCAGCTGGGGAGTGGCATCCCCGCGTCCCTGCTGCAGAAAGCGGAATGCGTCATCGTTGTGCCTTCCACTCTGAAGTTCGCTGTTGGAGTTGGTGGAAGCTACGGGCGTGGAGTGATGACCTGCCGGGGAGCGCCCAACTTTGAAGGGCCTTGGGGAGCTCCATCGATGATCGCTCTGGGGGGAGGCAGTTTTGGTTTTCAATGGGGCGGCCAAGCCACGGACTTTGTTTTTCTTCTGATGAATGAACGCGCTGCGAGCAGCATTCTTAAGAGCAAAGTGAAGCTCGGTGCTACTGCCTCGGCTGCTGGTGGGCCCCTTGGACGTGAAACAAGTGCTGCCACGGATGTATTCTTCCGCGCAGAAATACTTTCGTACTCACGCGCTCGGGGAATCTTTGCTGGGGTGTCGCTGGAAGGCTCAACGCTACGGCCCGATAAAAAGGCGAACAAAAATCTTTATGGAAAATCTATGGACGCGAAAGCCATTGTGCTCCAGGGTAAAGTTTCGCCGCCACCGTCCGCGCTGGAACTGCTGTCGGTGCTGAACAGTAAGTCACCCGCCAACAAATCGGCGTCCAGTTCATCCGAAGCACCGTCAATCACAGCAGCAAAGTAAACGTGCGGTTGGTCGGCTAACCGGAAGTCACGAAGCCTGCCAGTGCGCATGCAGGGCCGCACTGATTTGTTTCTCTTGCATGGACTGCTCTGGCGCCGGCTTCGCTTTCATGCTCCCTTAGCTTTCGGAATGAAGCCCGGCACACCGGTATTCACCACTGGATTCAGCCTCTGCCTCGTCTGAATTCGATTGATTTCCTCAAGCGCGTCTGCAGGAAGGGGCGAAATGTCGAAATTCTCTCTCGCGCGGGCCGCACTCCTCGGCGTGGTAAGCAAAGCCGTGCCGCGCTGCACCGCCCAAGCCAGCAGCACCTGCGCCGGCGTCTTTCCCACTCGCACAGCGATACCCGAAATCACTGGATCTTCGAGCAGCCCCGGCTTCATCCCGTGACCCAGTGGCGCAAAAGCCAAAAACACAACGCCCTTCTCCTTGCAGAATTCCAGCAGCTCCGTTTCCGGCAGATACGGATGTGATTCCACTTGCACCACGGCTGGCTTGATTCTCGCTGCTTCATAGACGGCCTTCAGTTTGTCTAAGCTGATGTCAGAAAGTCCGATGGCCCGGCACTTGCCACCGTCCACGAGACTCTCCATCGCCCGCCAGGTATCGAGCAAAGTCACGCCGCGGTCGTAAAGCACATTCCCGTCTTGATCCCGCGGATCCTGATTCTCTCCGGGCTGAAATGCAAATGGCGTGTGAATGAGATAGAGATCCAGATAGCTGAGCCCAAGTCTTTCCAGACTCGCCTCGAAAGCTGGCCCGACGCGCTCCGGCCGATGATTGGTGTTCCACACCTTCGTCGTAACAAAAATGTCCCCGCGCGCAATCCCTCCAGCGGCAAGTCCTGCCTGCAACGCCCTGCCAACCTCGCGCTCGTTCCCATACCGTTCCGCGCAATCGAAAGTGTCGAAATCCCGCTTCCAGCGCGTCTCTGGTCGCGGTTATCGTCCACGCTGCGTCCGGAATCAACGTCCCAAAGCCAAGTGCCGGCATATGGCCAGCTCCATGGCTGAGGGGAATTGTTGTCATTCGCAAATCAGAAGATTCAGCCACGGTTACACCTCCAAACTATTTCGCGTCCGCCATCACCACAGATTCAAAATTGGATGCCGCGTGTAGTCCAACAGTCGCGGCACCAAAGCCATGGCTTGCGTAGAAGTCAAAAGACAATTGGATTGCCGGTTGCAAGACTGGCCTCTGCGAGCGCGGCCACATCATTTGCGAACCCGAGAATTAGCGAGTCACTCGTCAAGCCTTGCAATCTTCGAGTTTCAGTCAACAGTTGTGGAACGCCACTAGCGGCGATCCAGTCGCCGCAGTGAGTTCCGCTATAGACGACACGTTTAAGCAACAGCGGGAAGTCGTTCGGCGAATTGCTCTGAAGAAACTCACGTACATAAGCCACTAGACTCATATTCCCAAGGCGCCGGTCGACCAAGTAGCCGGAATGAGCGCAGGAGTTGCGGTGCCACTTATCGTGCGCTAGCCATAGATCCTGGCTAATTTCACCTTCCTTTTTAAGAATAGGCTCGCCTGTTTCATCGAATGCTAAGAGCTCGGCAAAGGGATGAGGCGGAGCCTTACCTTCCTTGATGCAATTGCAATGAACCGAAGCGTCCAATCCCATGGTGATGTTCTCGCTTAGCTACACGCAAAATCCATTCGAGGTTCTAACCAGACTTACGCCGCCCCCTCCGTTTGCCCCGCGGCCGCACGTAGTGGAACCGAATCAAATAAATATTCTCGCCTCGACCATGTTTCGCCACCTTGAGCAAGTCCAGAACGCCCAGGAATCCAGACTCCCGCGCCAGTTCCGGAGTAATATCCGGAAACCCGATCGGTTCAATCGAATCGACTTCAATCTCGCCTTCCTCCACGCGGTATCGCGCGCCCACTCTCACGCGGGGACTCATCCAGATGCGCACACTGCAAGTGATTTCTCCGCGCCGTATCCCCTCGCGCAGCCGCTTCGTGAACACCATGAACAGAGTTTACGTCCAACGCCGCAGTCCGCCTAGTTCGCGACGCGAACCTAAATAGGTCCTTGATAGCGGCGCAGCCGTACCGCCCCGGCGAGGAATACTGCGGCGACGACCAGGCCGATCCACAACCCCGGACTACTAAGGAATGTTCCCGCCGTGATATGTGTCATGGGCCCCGATGGGAACATATTGTCCGGGGAGTCAAACGCTGGCGCCGCTCCGATCAATCTCGAACCTACCAACGCAGCGAAATGCCCGGTGCGGAACACGATGAGTTCGACGCCTCCAATGGCGACCAGCGGCAATGCGGCCCATAGAAATGTCGCGCGTCGCGCCCATCCGGATACCAGGAGCAGCCAGCAATAGATTGGCAAAGGCCAGAGTGCATGGGCCGTCACAATGTGGTAGAGCATCAGCATTGACATCCGGAAGAACGACAATTTCGTCCACAGCTCCGCCACACTCTGACCTCTCCCCAATAGTATTAAGCTGCTCAACATCAGCATGATCCACTGCGTGGCGACGGCAATGGCAAAGGTCAGTAGCGGCAGAACGACCAGGGGAATGCTCACCTTCGCGAGCACGGTAGTGAGATCGGATACCGGCAGCGACTTCCAGAACAGAATGCTGCGATCGCGGCGCTCGGAGTGCAGCGCATCGAGACAATAGAACACGCTCACGATAATACAGGTGAGCATCATCAGGCCCGCCGCCATGTCGTATGGCTGGGCAACCGCTTCGCTGGTTTGCGCCGGATCGAGTTTCAGCGCTTTTTCCCAGATGCCCGCGATCACGCTTATCGAGAAGGCGAATAGAGCCACCGCAGCGACGGCCAATGGCGCAATGTAGATGGAACGGTTCTCCCATAATTCACGGCGCACGGACCAGTATAAGGCGCGAGTTGCCGGGAAGGCCGCAGGCGCAACGCTATGAACTTGGAAGGATTCGGACACCGCATTCGATGGTGTACTCATCTGCTCGCTCCTCGGGCCTGGTCGCTTTGCTGGCCCATCACAGCAACGAACAAATCGGCGATGCTCGGAGTGCGCACCTCACCGAGCGCCGCGAGTTCCTGGCGATCCACACCATCGAACAGCAGGATGCTTCCACCGAACACCTTGCGCTCGTGCACCGGCTTGAGCGCCCGCGCTGCTGCGGCCTTCTCCGGATGCACCATCACTTCCAGATAGCGCGACTCAAAATCGTCCATTTTGCTTTGGAAGACGATGCGGCCGCGGTTGATGAACATAAGATCGGTGAGCACGTGTTCGATCTCTTCCACCTGGTGTGTGGCCACCACGATCGTTCGGCTCCGATCGAAGTAGTCGTTCAGCAGGGAATCATAAAACTGCTTGCGATACAGGATGTCGAGGCCCAGTGTCGGTTCGTCCAGCACCAGCAACCTCGCGTCAATGGCCATGATCAGAGCGAGGTGCAGTTGGGTTACCATGCCCTTCGACAATTCCCTGACCTTGCTCGTGAGCCGGATGGTGGTTTTCGTCAGAAAACCTTCCGCCTTGGCGCGATCGAATCGCGGATGCACGCCAACGATGTAGTCCAGTAACTGTGAAACCCGCGCCCAGCGCGGCAGCACCGCGACATCAGCAATGAAGCACACATCCCGCATGAGTTGATCGCGCTCGCTCCACGGGTCGCGTCCAAGTACCCTCAGCTCTCCTTCGTATGCCGTGAGGCCGAGAATCGCGTTGAGCGCGGTGGTCTTGCCGGCGCCGTTGGGACCAATGATTCCGAGAATGCGGCCTTCTTCCACACGCAGGTCGACGCCGTCCAGCGCGGTGGTTTTGCCGAAAGTCTTGCGCAACCCGCGCGCTTCTATGCATGCCATGGCTTCAACGCTCCTTCTTCGGCGGATGGGACTCGCCGGGTTTTTCCTGCGCGTCCTCGAGAGTTGGATGTTGGGTTGGGTGGGTTGCGCCGTTCAGCAGCTCGGTCGCCGTAAGGCCGAGCCGCTCAATGGTTGCGCGGACCCTCGGCCACTCTTCTCCCAGGAACTTCTGCCGTTCTGCCTTGAGTAACAAACTGCGCGCGCCGGCATTGACGAACATCCCCAGCCCTCGCTTGGACTCAACCAGGCCCTCGTCCACCAGTTGTTGATAGCCCTTGAGGACCGTAAGTGGATTAACCCGATATTCAGCCGCGACATTGCGCACGGAAGGCAGCGCGTCGCCTTCCTTGAGAACCCCATCCAGAATCATCGCGACCACGCGGTCGCGAAGCTGGCGGTAGATAGGCTGATTGTCATTCCACTCACGGTCCATTAGGGATTCCTGTTCGCGTTACCGGCCACGCCGTCCGTCACTCGGTCCGCTTCAAGTCGAAGTGCGCGTGGACAGGCTTGTCCCCTGGCATCATATACGTCCAGTCCTCGATGTGGTGATTGGAGTCGATGAAGGTGAACACGGCATGGTGCATGTGTCCGAAATTCGTGCTGCCGGAAATGTCGGAAAAATCGAATTCCACGGACTTTCCGTCCGCCGAGGGTCTGGCGAGCATACGGGGCCGGTTTCCGGCGTCGCAATAATGAACCAGCGTAAGGCGGCCGCCGTCCACATAAAACATCGTGACCGGATGGTCGTACTTAGCCGCGTCCAACGGGGTTCCTGCTTCCTGCATTTCATGTACGAGCGCGTTTCCCCTGGAGGTCACGCGCATCGAGATGTGCAAGGGCTTTCCGTCTGACATCTCCGGCTGCGGCGGGTCGACGGTCACCGGGCCTTCCCAGTTTCCTGCCAGGCCCTTCATCGTCTCGAAGGACTTCTGTGCCTCCGGCGGTGCCACTTGGTCTGCGGCCTTGTGCGCGTCATGCTGCGCGAAAGCCACCGTAGTGAGCGACATCACACCGACGAACAACATAAGACAAATGGATTTCATGTTGGATTTCATGTTCTTTCTCCTCACTTTCCGCTCCGAGGCTCTCGCTAAATGGAGTCAAACAGGAGATGGCCTCGAATGCGATTCACTGTTATAGTTAACTATAACACTAGAATTCGTGTCAAGTTCTTTTTGATCTTTTTTGCACCCCAGCCGGTCAACCAGAATCCACGCATGGGACCTTTCCCAGCACCCAATTCCAGAGACTCCGGTGTGTCCAGGAGAGCCCCTATACGCAAGAGCAATGTCATTCCGAGCGTAGCGAGGAATCTGCTTTTCAAAACGCATGTCTGCATCGAATGATTCCACTTGTCCTATACTATTTGGACCGACATGAAATTCGATGACTACGAACAAATTCTCTACCAGCAGGACGATGGCTCAGGATGGGTTGCTGAGATCCCCGCATTGGAAGCCTGCTACGCTCTGATGAAGACTCCTGATGAAGCCAAGGCTGAGCTAAGGCTCGTTTTCGATATGATTATGGAAGAGCGCAGCGAGCAGAAAAATGCGTGAAGTCCAACGCGAACAACTCGAAGCCGACGTCCTGATCGTCGGCGCAGGCCCCGCCGGCCTCTCCTGCGCCCTGCATCTCGCCAATCTCATCAAGAAACACAACGACTCCGGCGCCAAGCCCCCGCTCTCCGCCGAGAATATCTACGTCCTCGAAAAAGGCCGCGAAATCGGCGCGCACCAACTCTCCGGCGCCATCATGAACCCCAAAGCCCTCGCCGAACTCGTCCCCGACTTCGAAAAGTCCGCGCCCCTCGACACACCCGTCACCGATTCCGCCGCTCTCCTCTTCACCAAAAATTCCTCGTTCCGTTTTCCGATCACTCCGCCGCCGTTCCAAAACAAAGGCAACTACGTCATCTCTCTCAGCAGACTCACCAAATGGCTAGGCGGCCTGGTAGAAGCCGCTGGCGTCAACGTCTTCAAGGAATTCGGCGGCGCGCAACTCATCTACGAAGGCGAAGGCGTCGCCGGCGTCATCACCGAAGACAAAGGCCTCGACAAAAACGGCAAGCCCAAAGACAACTTCACTCCCGGCTACGAACTCCGCGCCAAAGTCACTGTCCTCGCCGAAGGCCCGCGCGGCTCGCTCACGAAAGATCTCGTCGCCACAAAAAAGCTAGACAACATCAACCCGCAATCCTACGGAATCGGCATCAAGGAACTCTGGGACATCCAGCCCGGCCGCATCGAACCCGGCTACGTCGCTCACACGCTAGGCTGGCCCGTCCCCACCAGCATGTACGGCGGCGGCTGGATTTACGGCCTCTCCAACAATCGCCTCTCCATCGGCCTCGTCCTCGCGCTCGAATACGCCGATCCGCAATTCGATCCTCACGCCGCTTTCCCAACCTGGAAGACGCACCCGTTCCTCAAAAAAATTCTCGAAGGCGGCAAACTCGTCCGCTACGGCGCAAAATCTCTCCCCTACGGCGGCTGGTACGCCATCCCCCGCACTTACGTTGATGGCGCGCTCATCATCGGCGACTCCGGCAGCTTCCTCGACTCCCAGCGCCTCAAAGGCATTCACATGGCCATGAAGAGCGGTATGCTCGCCGCCGAAACAATTTTCGAGTCCCTGAAAACCGGCGACGCCTCCTCCAAAACTCTCAGCGCCTTTCCCCAAAAAATCGAGCAAAGCTACATCAAAAAGGAACTCTGGCAAGTCCGCAATTTCCACCAGTCTTTCCAACACGGCATGCTCGGCGGCTTCATCCACACCGCCTTCCAGCAAATCACCGGCGGCCGCGGCCTCATCGACCCCATGCACGCCGAAGCCGGCTACAAACACTACAAAAAAATCAACGGCCGTCCCGCCCCAGAGCGTTTCAAAGGCGACGGCAAGCTCACCTTCGATCGCCTAACGGATGTCTACCACTCCGGCACGCGCCATGAAGAAGACCAACCCTGCCACCTCCACGTCGCCGACACCAATATCTGCTCCACAAAATGCGTGGTCGAATACGGCAATCCTTGTCAGTATTTTTGTCCCGCGGCGGTTTACGAAATGGCGAAAGATCCGAGCGGCTCTCTAAGACTGAAGATCAACGCGGCGAACTGCGTTCACTGCAAAACCTGCGACATCGCCGACCCCTACCAAATTATCAATTGGGTCGTCCCCGAAGGCGGCGGCGGCCCCAATTACGAAGGCATGTGAGTCTTTCCTTCTCGTCATCCGAATTGCACCCGCCAACACTCTGTAGGGGCGGGGCTTGCCCCGCCCGAGCTAGCCAGGGCGCAAAATTCAATCGCGATTGTTCTCGCCCCACTATCCAGCCGCGCTTCTCTAAAATAAATCCAGATCTACGCACACGCCGCAATCCTCAACTAATCCGCAGCGCCTCCATCGGATCGATCCGCGAAGCCCGCCGCGCCGGCAAATATCCCGCGAGCGCCGCGACACCCGTCAAAATCACCAGCATCCCCGCAAACGTCACCGGATCGCTCGACGTCACTCCAAACAAAAGCCCGCTCAGCGTCCGCGCCAGCGCCCACGACGCTACCACTCCCACCACCATCCCAATCCCCGCCAGCCCCAATGTCTGCAGCAAAATAGTTCTCTGCAACATTTCCGCCGAAGCCCCCAGCGCCATGCGAATCCCTATCTCCTGCGTTCGCTGGCTCACCGAATACGAAATCACCGCGTAAATCCCGAGCGAAGCCAGCACCAGCGCAAATCCGGCAAATCCTCCGAGCAGCCACACCACAAATCGCCGCGGCGACACCGCGCGATCCACCATCGTTTGCAGAGTTCGCATATTCGCCGTCGGCAAATCCGGTTCGATCGGCCGCAGCGCCTCTCGCAGCCGCGATGCCAGCTCCGCCGTCGGCATCGACGTCCGCACCACCAAATCCACCGTGCCGTAATCCTGCGTCTGCCGCATCGGAATATAAAACTCGTTCCCCGACGCCTGTTCCAGCGCCATGTGATGCACGTCGCCCACCACTCCCACCACCGTGCGCTCCGGATCATCCGCGCGCACGATTTTTCCGATCGGATCTTCACCCGGCCACAAATTCTTCGCCAGCGTCTCGTTGATAATGATCACATTCAACGCGCCCTTCGTGTCCCGCTCCGTAAAATCGCGTCCCTTCTTCAACGGAATCCCCATCGCATGAAAATATCCGTCGCTGATAATCCTCGGAAATCCATCAGGGTACGTCTGCGGCGTGTACTGCACGCCTTTCGCCGCCACGCCCCAACTTCGGTTGTGTCCCAACGGCAACGAATCCGAAAGTCCCGCGCCCTCGACTCCCGGAATATCCATCACCCGATGCAACGCTTCTGTGAAATAGCTATTCTTCTGCTCCTGCGTTTTGTACGACGAGTTCGGATCGATCCGCAGCGCCGCCGCGCGTTCCGCAACGAATCCCATGTTCACATCCAGCACGCGCAAAAAACTCCGTATCAAAAGTCCCGCGCCCACCAGCAGAACGCATGCCAGCCCAATTTCCGACACCACCAGCGCGCCGCGAATCCAGGCGTGCCCGCGCCCCTGACTCGACCCGCGATTCGAATCCTTCAGCGTGTCGTGTAATTTCAAGTCCTGCAGTTGCAGCGCCGGCACCAATCCAAAGAGCAATCCCGTCAGCAACGCCGCCACCAACGTAAATCCCAGCACTCGCGCATCGATCCGCACATCGCTCAGCAAGGGGATGCTCACCGACGTCAGATGCGCCAGCGCCCGCGTCCCCACAAACGCCAGCAGCAATCCCACAGCCGCCCCGCAGCACGACAGCACCAAACTCTCCGTCAGCATCTGCCCAATCAACCGTCCGCGCCCCGCTCCCATCGCCGCGCGAATCGCAATTTCCTTTTGCCGCCCCGCTCCGCGCGCCAGCAGCAAATTCGAAAGGTTCGCGCACACAATCAGCATCACCACGCCAACCGCGCAAGCCAGCACCAGCAGCGTCGGCCTCAGTTGCCCGCTCACATGCTGCGCCAGCCCGGAAACTTTCGGCTCAAAATCATTTCTCTCTTTATGTGCCTGCTGCAAAAGCTTCCCAAGCACCGCCGTCTCCGCCGCTGCACTCTGCACGCTAACGCCCGGTTTCAGCCGTCCAATAATCGCCACCGTATTTCCCTGCCGGTTTATTTCCGGCGACAGCGGCAGCGGTTCGAACATGTCCACACGGCTCCCCGGCGTAAAAACCGTCGAAAAATCAAACGTCGCTGGCAGCACTCCCACCACCGTCACTGGCCCGCCGTCAAATGACAGCGCGCGCTCCACAATGTTTGGATCCGCCGCGAATTTTCTCCTCCACAACCCATCGCTCAGCATCGTCACGCGCGGGCCGTTCTGTTTGCACTCTTCCGCCGTAAAGTTCCTTCCGATCTGCGGCTCCACGCCCAGAATTGGGAAAAAATTCTGCGTCACCGGAACGCTCGTCAGCCTCTCCGGCTGTCCATCCCCAATCATCTTCGCGTCGCCCAGCCCATAAAACGCGTAGTACGCCGCCAGATCTTCGTATGACTGGTTTCTCGCGCGTATATCCAGCAAATAGTCCGTCTGCGAAGTTTTCCCGGACATGTCGTTCGTCTCGTCCTGGTGATTCGCAATCCACACCAAGCGTCCCGGATCGCGAAACGGCAGCGGCCGAAGAAGCAGCGTATTCACCACGCTGAAGACCGTGCAGCTCGCCCCCACTCCCAGCCCCACAATCAAAATCGCAAACGCCGCAAACCCCGCATCCCGCAAAAGCGTCCGCACCGCGTACCGCACATCCCGCCTCAAATTCTCCAAAAATGGCGTTCCACCATTAGCCGATTGAGACACGACGAACCTCCCGCGCAGTTCCCGCACATCAGTAGACGATGGAAACCAGAAAAGGTTCCGTCGGCTCTCCACTCGCCCTTTAAATATTCCCGCCTAAGAATTGCCGAACGGGCGGGGCGAGCCCCGCCTCTACAGTGTTTGAGGATTTACGTTAGCTTAATCTCCGTTATCACTCCAGAACCACCACGGCACTTCCCCCGCGACAACTTCCCGTCTTTCCCCTATAACTAAGAACTGGCGCCTAAGCCCTATAAAACCGACCATTCCCATGAGCCTTGACAAAAAACGATTACGCATCGGCGTCCTCTTCGGCGGCCGCTCCGGCGAACATGAAGTCTCCCTGGCCTCCGCCGCCTCGGTCATCCGCGGCCTCGATTCCGACAAATACGAAGTCGTGCCCATTGGCATCACCAAAGAAGGCCACTGGCTGATCGGCACCAGCGCGCAAAAAATGCTTCCCGAAGTTCTCCGCACCGGCCAGCGCGTCACGATGAGCGCCGACCCCACCGATGCCGCGCTCGTTCGCCTCGATGGCAGCGGCGGCGGCCAGCGCATCGACGTCGTCTTCCCCGTCATGCACGGCACCTTCGGCGAAGACGGCACCATCCAAGGCCTCCTAGACCTGGCCGGCCTCCCCTTCGTTGGCGCGGGCGTCCTCGGCTCCGCCGTCGCCATGGACAAAGACGTCGCGAAAAAGTTGCTCCAGTCCGCCAAAATTCCGGTCGTTCCGTGGCTTTGCATCCACCGTCACGATTGGGAGCGCAACGAAAACATCATCATTCATCAGATCGAAAAAGAATTTCCCTATCCGTTGTTCGTAAAACCCGCAACGCTCGGCTCCAGCGTCGGCATGACCAAAGTCCACTCGCGCCAGGAACTCACTCCCGCGCTGAATCTCGCGTCCGAATTCGCCATGAAAATTCTCGTCGAGCGCGCCGTCAACGCTCGCGAAATCGAAGTCTCCGTTCTCGGTAATCACGATCCGCAAGCCAGCATCCCCGGCGAAATCGTCCCGCACCGCGAGTTCTACGATTACGCCGCCAAATATCTCGAAGAAGGCACAAAACTCCTCATTCCCGCTGACCTCAAGCCCGCCCAAGTAAAAAAATTCCAACACCTCGCCGTCCTGGCGTTTCGCGCCCTCGAACTCAGCGGCATGGCCCGCGTCGATTTTTTCCTCGGAAAAGAAGGCGGAAAAATCTATCTCAACGAAGTGAACACCATTCCCGGCTTCACTTCCATCAGCATGTACCCCAAACTCTGGGAAGCCAGCGGCATCCCCTTCCCCCAACTCATCGACAAACTCATCGAACTAGCCCTCGAACAACACGCCGAAAAAGCCCGCACCAAATACGCCATCGAACTCCCCGCAGGCTCCGCCGGCGCCCTCGAAGGCTAGCTTCGCCACAACTTGGCGAAGAGGCTGATCTCGTGCTTGGAATTCCATGCTGGCGCTGTGTATCCTTTCTATAGGTGAGGGGTCTGTGAAGACGCTACCGACTGTTGCCGCTCTATTTCTCGCTGCGGTATCCCCGGGATCGTTGACAGCCTGTTCGATGGACGGATGTCTAGGTAACGGCATCGAGCTGCGACAGGATTTTGCAGTCAAAGTTACACATCGCGATAGGCCACTGTCTGGGGTCACAGTCCAGATTACGCGCAACGATGGAAGCAGCGTCGTCGAATTATTCTCTCGGCAAACTGACGCTGCGGGCAAAGTGCGTCTTTCAAAGCTTCCTCCTGGGGACTATTGGCTCAGGGTAGACCTACTCGGGATCCCTGCCGGAAGCGAGTGCTTCCACGTCAGTCCAGTGAGTTCGAGAAAAGCCAAAAAGGAAATCAGTTTTGAGTGGGGTGATGAGGCCCCAGCGGCTCGTGAAGCCGCGGGCAAGCTAATTCACACGCAAGCCGGACAAGGGGACAGTCCTATTTGGAATATCACTCATCCAGTCCACGCGCCTCTCGGAGAGACGCGACTGTCTCTGCGCACGCCGCAATCCGACGCCTCATACACCACAACGTCCGACAAAGATGGTCAGTTCACGTTTGGCGAAATTCCCGACGGACTTTATGTACTTCGCATAGAAGCAAGTGCGACAGCAAGCGGCAAAGGAATCGAGCCCGTGAATCTGCTCTTCCGCCTAAGTCATTCTGCATCGCAGAGGAACCTGTTCGTCGATGAGTCTGATGCATTCGGTGGAAGGTGCGGTGGCTGGTCGATCGAGCCAGATTACATGACCGGTTTGTAGGGCGCACCCGCAGGCGTCCGCTCTTCGTGACTATCGGATGCTCACGAACCGAAAACCAGCATTGTGAGTGTTTGTTCTACTCACTGCTCACTACCCACTACTCACTTTCATCCAAACCTAGCCATCGCGCCCAGAAAAGGTTAATTTAGATGCGCTCGCAAATCGTTCAATCTGCCTCGCAGGGCAGGAGACTACGGAATGTCACTTCTCGAACCGCCTGCCGATGAACACAAAAAATCCCGGGCCATGATTTTTACGATGACGGCGGCTTTCATCGTCGCCATCATCGCCGTATGGTTCTGGCTGCGTTTTTATCCGGAGAAAAAAGCCGCGGAGCAATTCTTCAACGCCGTCGTAGCCGGAGACATGAACACCGCCTACAATCTCTGGAAGCCGGGCCCCGGCTCCAGCTACAAGCTCCAGGACTTCGTCGCCGACTGGGGCCCCACCGGCTACTACGGCCCCGTAAAAAGCTACAGCATCCTCAAAGCCAAATCGCCCACCGGCTCAACCACCAGCGTCGAAATCCGCATAGCGATCAGCCCGTACTCGCCCATGCCCACCGCCAACAACGACCCCGAAAAAGCCCAAAAAACAAGGGTCGTCAACGTCTGGGTCGACACAAAAGACAAATCCTTCAGCTTCCCGCCATAGAAGTTACTCCGCGCTTGCCAGTGGCACAGCCAATCTTGGCTGTGAACCACATCGCGAAAGCTCGATCAAACCGCACAGGCAGGATTGCCTGTGCCACAAAGGCATCGTGCCGCTCTTAATCTCGCCTTTGTAGTGGCGCAGCTTGCTGCGCCCAATGCGTCGCCGATGTGTCTGCCGGCGAATTTTCCGCGATAACCGCCCGAATTCTTGGCGCGCTCAGCACGTTCTCCACAAGCAGATCCCGGAATCCCACTTTTCCACTGTCATCATCTCGGATGACAATTCGGATCCGGTCCGCTTTGGCCGGAATATCCGATAGCAGAAAGAAGTGGAACGATTGCTTCCGAACCGTCCACGCATCATCCTTCCGCCTGGCGACCTCATAGTGCTTCAGCTCTTTCTGCAGTATCTCGCCTTGCGCTGAAAAATAAGCGGTAACAATGGTGATCTCGGAACGATCGTACCTGTCCGACTGGCTTCTCCAGTGGAGCCCCTCGCCTTCCAACTTCACCGAGAATTGCGCATTCAGCGCGGAGCCTTCGTAAGTCGCACCATCGGCTTCAAAGGCTATGTCACCGATGGGTGTATCGCTTTCTAAGGCGTGGGTAACGGCGCCATCGAAGCCTCGCCCATTGTCGACTGGGCTCTCTGAAACGGGATGTAAATCACTCCAACTTGCAAGACGGTAGCCCGAACGGAAGCTCAGGAGTGGGTCCTGATGCTTCTCCACTGCGGTAGCGGTCAGTTTTACGCTCAGTGCGTGCCATCCTTCGACTCTGGCAGGAGGGAAGTAAGCGAGTTCATACCGGGAATGCACACCAATCACGATTTCATCCAACGCCTCTGCGGCAGTTTTTCCCTTCGTTGAAATAATTTGTCCGCCAGTCTCCTGGCTCAAATAGTGGAGCATCGGAATTCGGCCAGAGGAACTGAGTCTTGAAGCTGAGACCGCTCCTTCGCCTATTCCGGCGACGACAAGGGACGTGTGGGCCAGAAGATCCCCTGCAAATTGCGCGGCCTCCGCTTTTGATTCGTTCGAAATATCCGAATCCAAAAAAACTGCAACCAAATAGCGAGACTGCTCGGAAGCAGGGGTAGCGGCATAGATGAGTTGCAAAACCTTTTGAGCAACTTGGCCGCCATCTTGCTCGCGCGATTCAACAGAGTTTTGGCGCATCACGGAATTGAGCGCAATTGCCGGAGCCGCTCGGTCCCTCGTTGGTTCCAGATCCACCCGGGCGATGTCCTTTTCCGCGCACAAATGGGCGACCCCGACCATATCTTCGGGATTCAAATGCCCGAGGGCGGACTTGAGGAAATCAGCGGCGTCTGCATAGCCGTCTCGCTGTTTGACACGCTTACGCTTCTGACCACATCCAGCAATCAACCACAATACGACTGCTTCTTCATCAGATTTCGGGCCCTGCCTAAAATAGGCAATTCTTGTGGGCTCCCCGTTATCAAATACCTCGAAATCCTCCGCCCGAAGGCCCTGCACGGGCTGCTCCGTCTGCTTATCCATCACCAAAATATTAAGCACCACTAGATTTACGTAAGTAGCGAAAACCGTTTTTTTCGGCCAGATAGCCCTCGAGATCGCGAAAGAAATGAGGAAACAGCTCAGAACAATGAGAGCGATGAGAACGCTGATCTGGCCGGGGACTCGCGGGAAAATTCGTTTCATAGCTCAACCAGAGTTTCTGGGTGTAGTGCGCGATATAACGACTGCGATGCAGATTTTCTCTACGGTGTCGCCTCGGGTCGCGCAGAGAAAACCCTGGTCTGCCTAGTGGCCGATGTCGGCCAATGCGTGCTCCAACTCCTGCGGACTCACGCTCGCCGTCCCCAACTTCCCTACCACCACCCCCGCCGCCGTATTCGCCAGCACCGCCGCATCTGCCAGCGACGCCCCCGCCGCCACCGCCAGCGAAAGCACGCTCAATACCGTATCCCCTGCTCCCGTCACATCAAACACCTGCCGTCCCGTAGCCCCGCGCTCCACGCCGCTCTGCCCTACACGCGCGTAAGTCACCTCAAAACTCGTCGCCGGAATCAGCAAGCGCCGCGGCGACGACTCTTCTGAAACACTCATGCCCTTTTCCCCAAGCGTGATCACTACCGCGCTGCACCCAAAGTGCGCCAGCAAAGCCCGCCCAGCCTCTTCTACCGATTTTTCATCGCCCAATGAACGGGTCACGAAAAACCCCGCTTCCTTCGCATTACACACAATCGCCCGAGCGCCGCGATATGCATACAACCGCGAAGTTTTCGGCTTCACAAAAACCGGAACCTTCAACTGGTGTGCGGCACTCAAAACGCGGTCAGCAAAATCATCCGTGATTAATCCTTTGTCGTAATCGGAAAGAACCAACGCATCCAGCCCCTTCAGCGCGTTAAACAGAACGCCGAGCAGCTTCTTTTCCGACTCGGCCCGTAGCGGCTCACGCCGTTCTTGATCCACGCGCACGACTTGCTGATGCCGCGCGATGATTCGCGTTTTCACGGTAGTTATCCGCTTGGTATCAGGAACCACTCCCTTTTCAACAATGTTCTCCGCACGCAAACATTTCTGCAAAGCCCGCCCCGCCTCGTCAGCGCCAATGGCTCCAAACATCTCGACGCGCGCGCCCAGCGCCGCCAAATTCGCGGCCACATTCCCTGCCCCGCCCAAACACTCGCTCTGCGAGACAAAATCCACGACGGGCACCGCCGCCTCCGGCGAAAGCCGAGTAGCCGTCCCCCACAAATACCTATCCAGCATCAAATCGCCCAGCACGCCGATGCGCTTCCCGCGTAATTTCGGTATCAGCTTTTTCAATCGAGGCAGGTATTCAGCAATATTGGTAGGCATTCGCAGTCTTTTCCGGCTTCCTTATCTCGTTATCTCATTACTTCCTTACTTTGCTTCTTCGATTTTCGCTTCTTCCACCAGCATCACCGGAATATCGTCCCTCACGGGATAAACCCGCCGGCACGTCTCGCACTTCAACCCCAAATGGTCCGCCGTGAACTTCACCGGTGTCTTGCAAATCGGGCAAGCCAAAATATCCAGCAACTTTTCCGGAATCCCCATGCTTGTCTCCCTTTCCTCATGCCACTCACTCTTTTTTCAATGAACGGCCACTGTATCAAAGGCTGAAGAACACGAGCAACCAGTGGGACAGGCCTTCAGTCTGCCTTCCGCAGCCAGCCCTCAGCAACCAACGTTCCTGTATGCAACCAAGGGTGTCATCCTGAGCGTAGCGAAAGAACATGGCTTGATTCATCCCCATCAAGAATCAGAGTGATTCACTACCTTTGATCCATATTGCACCCGGCCTTTCTGAAAGACTCCCCAAACTCCAGTCACCGTCAACAACAGAACGATCGGATCAATGGGATGCCGATACCGCAAGTCCGCATGCGTCAAATAATACAAGCACGGAAAAACCAACGGAAACACGGCCAAAGGGAGGACTGGCAAGCTCGCCACTTCCTCTGCCTCGTCGATGCTCTCATCCGTCTCTGCGCCGGCTCCGCGCACTCTGCGTCTCTGCGTTATCTTTTTCGTTTCGACCAGCAACACCACAACGCCGCAGAGAGCGCCCACCGCCGTCAAAAAGCTGGAAAGCAAGATTCCCCGAATCAACCACGAATCCGTATCCCGAAAGTTCTTTACCGGCGACTCTGTCCCCATCCAAAAATCCACAAATTTTCTTCCGGCTAACTGCAGCTCCAACCGCGGATGCGCCGCAATGAAAGAGGTAGCCAGCTCCCACTTTTCCGCCATATATCCCGTCTCGCCAAGCTGCGCGTATCTTCGAGCCTCTTCCGTCCGGGTAATAGACCTCCGTCCGCCCCGCGCATGCTCGTCAAAAATGTCGTTGTTCCCCAGCCACAGCTCAAACGGCAAATTCGAGCGCACAGGAATGAACCGATGAAACGCGACGTAATTGCGCACGGTCCACGGCAAGCAACACAAAATCGCAAGGCCAGCCGCCAACCCCGCGCGCTTCCATCGCATGCTGCTTTCTCCGCGTCCGCGAAGCGCCGCCCACCCCAGCAAGAACGGCAGCAGCAGGCCCAGCGCTGGATTCGTCATCAACGCCAAACCCCACAAAACTCCGTACACCGCCCAGTCCAGCCACCGTTCCAACTCCGCCAATTCCAAGGTAGCCCACAAAAGCAAAGCCGCCAGCAACGTCGACAACGACGTATCCCAAATCCACTCAAATGGCATCATCACGCCGGTGGGAAAAACAGCACAAAGCCAAGCCGCTCCCGCCGCCACTCCCAACCCGCCTACGCGTTTCCCCACGGAGAAAATCGGCACACAAGCCGCCAAAGAAAAAAGTATGTTGAGCGCAACGCAAGCAAGAAAAGCCCGCGCCGTAAAAACTCCAAACAACTTGAACGTCGCGGCCACAATCAGCGGATATACCGGCGCGAGCCACGCCGTCGGTCCCGTCTCTGTCCGAAACACATTGCTGAATCCCTTGCCCTGCGCTAGCGCATACGCAATATTCCCCGTCTCCTGTTGAAACGGCACAACTCCCAATGCTCCCGGCGCAATTTTGGCAATTTTGCGCGCCTGGACCCAGGCAAATGCCACGCGCACTCCTATCGCGACAATCACGATAAGCGCGAGCGAAGTCGCCGCCTTCTGAAATGCCCTCTTCATCCTCGTTGCATCACTTTTTCACGCAGCATTCATCATCTCTTTCGTCCGCAAACAATCTACTGGCTGCCGCAAACTGTGACAAGCGCGCGTAACAATTTCACGCTACAATAGGAGGGTTATGCTCACAGTCAATAACATCTCCATGCGCTTTGGACCCCGCGTCCTCTTCGAGGACGTCACCTGCACCTTCATGGCCGGGCGCCGCTACGCCGTCACCGGCCCCAATGGCGCCGGCAAATCTACATTCATGAAAATCCTGACCGGCGAACTCGAGCCGACAAAAGGCTCGATCACGCGCCCGAAGAAAATGGGCGTCCTGCGCCAGGACCAGTTTGCGTTCGATCAGTTTCGCGTGATCGACACGGTCATAATGGGCAACGCCTCGCTCTGGAAAGCCCTCGAAGAGCGTGACGCGCTCTACGCCAAGCCCCACGAAGAGCTGACCGACGCGGACGGCATGCGCCTCGGCGAACTCGAAGGCGTTGTCGGCGAAGAAGGCGGCTACACCGCTGAAGCCGACGCGGCCACGCTGCTCGACGGCCTCGGCATCGAGAGTTCGCTGCACGAACGCAAAATGGGCGAGCTGCAGGGCGGACAAAAGGTTCGCGTGCTGCTCGCGCAAGCACTCTTCGGCACTCCTACTGCTCTGCTGCTCGACGAGCCTACTAACAACCTCGACCTCGATTCCGTGCACTGGCTACAACGCTATTTGACCGAGTACGAAGGCGTGCTCATCGTGATTTCGCACGACCGGCATTTTCTCAACAGCGTTTGCACGCATACCGCGGACATCGACTATGAAACGATCATCATGTACGTCGGCGGCTACGACGACATGGTGGTAGCAAAAACGCAGGTTCGCGCGCGCATCGAATCGGAAAACGCCAACCGCGAAAAGAAAATCGCGCAACTCAACGATTTCATTGCGCGTTTCTCCGCTGGCACGCGTTCCGCGCAAGCCACTTCGCGCAAAAAAGAAGTCGAGCGGCTGCAAACCACCGAACTGGCGCGATCGAACATCCAGCGCCCGTATATCAAGTTCGACATGAAGCGGAACTCCGGCAAGCATCCGTTGGAAATTCGCAGCGTCGAAAAATCATACGACGACCTGAAAGTGATTCCGCGTTTTTCGGCGTCAGTGGTCCGGGGCGAGAAAATCGCGCTGATGGGCCGCAACGGAACCGGAAAAACAACGCTCCTGAAATCGCTGGTGCTCAACGCGCCCGGTTTCATCGAGGACGAAGACCGCCAGTTCAAAATCGATGGCGGCGAAACCAAGTGGGGCCACGAAGTGGCTGTCGGCTATTTCGCCCAGGATCACGGCGAATCGATCACCAAGGGCATGACCGCCATCGAGTGGCTCTGGCAGTTTGACCCGAGCGCCAATCAGCAGGAATTGCGCGGGCTGATGGGCCAGATGCTTTTCAGCGGTGAAGATGCGCTGAAGCCGACGCGGGCTCTTTCCGGAGGCGAATCGGCGCGGTTGATTTTCTGCCGCTTGATGCTGCAGAAGCCGAATTTTCTGGTGCTCGACGAACCGACTAACCACCTGGACCTGGAATCCATCAACGCGCTGAATATTGCTTTGCAGCGCTATGATGGAACCGTGCTGCTGGTGACTCACGACCACGATGTGATCGATGAAGTCGCAACGCGCGTCTGGCATTTCCACGACGGCAAGATCGAGGACTTCAAGGGCCCTTACGAAGAATTCGTCGCTTATACCGAGCAGAAGAATCAGGCTCTTGTCAGCGCCGCCGGTCAAAAGCGGAAGTAGCTGGCGCTTCGCGCTTTTCTCTCTTTGTTTCTCTTTTCTTGTTTCTCCTTCTTTGTTATGAAAGCCGAACGGAAAGTTGCAATCTTCTTTCTTTCCGTTCGGCTCGATCTTTTCTTACTTCTCCTTCTATCACTGAAGCGAAGAGGACAGACTGAAAGTCTGTCCCACTACGGCTTTGTCGCCTTGTCGATAAAGCTGGCGATGTGGTCGTGCAGGCTGACGCGGTCCTCGTCGTGGAGGTACATCATGTGGCCGGCGTTGTAGTAGTCGAGTTTGACGTTTTTCTGGAGGTCGGCGGGCAGGCCGAGGTGCTCCATGGTGAATTCGGTGGCGAAGAATGGGGTGGCCATATCGTAGTAGCCATTCTCGACCTGCACGAGCAGCTTGGGATTGGTGACCATGGCTTGCGCGAGGTCGCCTTCCACGTTGGGGCCGCTGGGGAAGAAGCCGCGTCCGCGGGAACTGCGCGTGAAATTCCAGCCGCCGCCTCCGCCGCTGGTGTTGTGATAGATTTTGTCTTTGCCAAACTTCAGTTCGTCGTGGTTGTAGGAATTGATGAGCGCGGTGTACGCGCCGCCTACGGCCGGACCTTCCGGATCACCCTGGGCGTTTTCCTCGAGCAGATCGAACGTGTAACCGCTGAAGCGAGCGTCGATGCGGCCTGTGGTGAGGCCGCGGCTGCGCTGGAGTTCGGCCATGAATTGCGAGAGGTTCACGCGTAGATCGGCTTTGCTGAGATATTCCTCGCTAAGGCCGGTGAAATAGGAGAGTTTCTTCGCGACAGCGGTTTTTTCGGCGGCGGAAAGCTCGGAGCCTTTGAAAAGCGCAGCGGCGTAATCGCCTTGCGCGTATTTGCGGGCTTCATCGATGAAGGCGGGCAAATCGGCGGGGCGGTCTTTCAGGACTTTGTGATACCACGCGACGGCGGCGTAGCTCGGGAGATAGTAGATATAGGAGCGGTCATCGCCGGTTGGAAACGTGATGGTTGAGAGATCGAGTACGGAAGAGATGAGAACGATGCCGTTGAGATGAACGGTGTCGCGGCTCTGGAGATAGTTGCCGAGGGCGGCGGAGCGGAAGGTGCCGTAGCTTTCGCCAATTAGAAATTTCGGAGAGTTCCAGCGATCATTGCGGCTGAGATAGGTGACGATGAATTGCGCGAAGGCTTCGACGTCCTCGTCGACGCCGTAGAAATCTTTTTCGGTGGCTTTGCAAACGGCGTGGCTGTAGCCGGTGCCCATGGCGTCGATGAAAACGAGATCGGTTTTGTCGAGCAGGCTTTCACCGTTGTCGACGAGCTTGTAGGGCGCGGGAGGAGTGAAGGTGCCGTCGACGGTCCAGGCGCGGCGCGGGCCGAAAGCGCCCATGTGCAGCCACATGGTGGCGGAGCCGGGGCCTCCGTTGTAGAGGAAAGAGACGGGGCGCGTGGTGAGATCTTTGACGTCGCTGCGCGTGTAAGCGACGGAGTAGAGGAGACCGGTGGCGTCGCCTTTGTCGTTCTTGAGAAGCGTTGTGCTAGCGGTGGCTTTGTAGGGAATGGTTTGGCTACCGAGTTTGATGGTGTGATCGGTGACCGAGGATTCTTCCTTAGTGGCTTTCTCGTCGCACTTGTCCGGAGCTTTGGCTTCCGGCGCGTGTGCGGCACCTTCCGGCGCTTGCGCGGCGAGGCGCGTAGCTTGCGCGAATAACAAGATAATTCCTGCGATAAAAAGATAGAAAAGCTTTTTCATTCGGTTGCCCCCGGCTGGGAAATTGGATCGCGTCGATTCCTGCGAGCCCGCGGGATTGTATGTTGACGGGGCGGCAGAGTCAAAGGACAGGGGAAGAAAGAGAGTCGACAGTCGACAGTTGAAAGTCGAAGGTTCAGCCCCAAGACGGGCATGGCATTCCTGCTGCTGCCCGGAATCTGCCGATGCCGTGCCCCTACCGATGGATTTTTGGATGGGGGTCATGAGGGTTTTTTGGTGGGGTCGGGAATGGTGGACCAGTAGGAGTGGTATTTTGATGGTGGCGCGGGATCGTTGCCGACCGAGGCGTCGGACGGGGAGGCGGCGGAGTGTTCGGCGTTCATCTCGGGAGAGCTGGACTCGGCCTCGTTTTCGGGCTCGGATTCAGCCGTGGGTTCCAGGGTGGCCTCTTCGTCACGATCGGGCGTGGCGACTTGCGGTTGCGGAGCGGTGGGATCGGTGATGCCGGCTTCGTTATCGGCGTCGATGGCGGGGAGGGTGCGGAGTTGGAGGCTGTTGATGTAGGCGAGAACAGCGGCGCGGCGAGGGGAAATGTAGTTGGCTGCGAGGAGCTTATAGAGGTTGCCGAGAGAGTAGTTGATGCCTTGGGCGGTTTGAAAGCCCTGGTGGTCGGTGAGAAGTGCGGTCTTAAGATTGAGGCTGTCAGCTTTGTTGAACTCCTGGGTGTGCGTAAAGCAGAAAGTAGCGCCGGGGGCGGTGACGGCGAGCTTGCAACGGCGGCCGGAAGGCCTGCGGTAATGACAGCGCATCCCGTCACTGATGGAATCGATTTCGCCGGACTGAGGTTTCGTGTTTTTTAGTGTGGTCATTTTTTCCTCCATATTGGGGGCGGCGGGTATGCCCCACCCCCGGTGTTTTCTGTAAGAGTGGCAAACAAAGGACTTATGCTTGACGCGGCGTCAAGATAGGGACGGAGATTGGTCGTTGAACGTTCGAAGTTGAGAGGGTAAAGAAGGAGATCGGGAAAAGATAACGCGGAGACGCCCCGACCGGATCGGGGTAAACGCCAGGCACAGAGGTGGCGCGGAGACGACGAGGTCGTCGGAAAGGGACAGCGCCTTCGATTCACACGGAATGGTAGCATGGTAGTTACTGATTGTCAATAACATTTTGACGTGTACTTCATGGTCATTCGAACGGGGAGGGTTGGTTCGAATGGTGAGGGCGGAAGTGACGGGATGGGAAGGAGTTGGAGAGGAGGTTAGTGATTTGATACGGGTGTGGAAAAGTGTGGAAAAATCAAAAGCCTATGGGAGTCCATGATTGTCTTTTGTGTGATGGGTATATTTATTTTGAGCTTTGAAATGGACGTTTTTGTCTCATTTTGGAAATAGAACCGGATAGTGACACAATAAACCGACATTTATAGAATCGTCAGAAATCATGTGACCGTGACGCTTGCATTGACGCAAGCAAACTCTTGCGGCCGAGGCCACGGGAGTGTTTCAGGTGATCAGATGTGCGCTGAACGTGGCGACTGAGAAAATCATCGGCTGATGAAGGGCCCTTCAAGGGAGCGAGCCGAAAACCCGCACGCTTGCAGAGACGGCAAGAGTGCGGCACCCGGCGGTCGCGACGACGCGGATTTGCAAAATGCCTACTAACTACGATCTGTCATGGATCCTTCCTTACGTCAGAGAGTCTTTGAAGGACCGGGGCAATCTTAACTTTGAGTCATTTGTTGACGGCGTGCTTGGTGTTCTGGCACGCGCAAACGTCCCGACAATTCAAAAGAGTGCGCCGCCGCAAAGCACTCGGAGACCGTACAATCTGAATGCGATTCACCATGACATCCAGATTGCCATAACAGAAGCCTTTTATTATGTGGGGCAGAACCGATTCATCCTCCAACAACCACACGATAATTCGCTGTCTATCGCCCCAGGTGGGCAGTGGCTAATTACAAAGCGTGGATTGGAATGGGCAAAGGGTGTTGATCCTTTGCCGGAAGACTACAACGGCTACATGAGGCAATTTGGTCCCACAACGGATACCGTAGTTAGGCAGTACGTTTCCGAGGCGCTGAATACGTTTATGAAGGAAGCGTACTTCGCGTGCGCCGTAATGATTGGAGCGGCGTCGGAGAAAACGATCTATCTGTTGGCAGATTCGATGGTCCCGGCACTGAACGCGCCTGCAAGAAAGACTGAACTGACGAACCGAATTGGCAGGCGAAAGATGGAGAACCTATTGCAATACCTGGAAGGGATTGTGAATGACGGGCACACGCGGAAGATAATTCCATTCGACGTAATGGGTGGAACAGTGCGACACCTTGTTTCAATCTTCGACCACATCCGCCTTCAAAGGAATGACGCCATCCATCCGATGAATTTCGTTGTCTCCGCTGGCTCTGTTCGTGCTGCGTTGATGGCGTTTCCAATGGCATTCGAGAAAGTTGATGCGTTGCGGCAGTGGTGCGACGCGAATCCTAACTCGCTGTGAGATCTTATTCTGGAATTTCCGCGGCGACTATTCCTTGCGAGAGAAACGTACTCAAGCCTTCTTCCTGTTCGTATTTTTATTCTTGTTCGTCGGGAAAAGGTAAGCCACGATGTCTTTGAGCGCCCACCCAAGCAGCGTGTCAATACCACCTGTAATCGACTTTGCTAACGTCTGCTCATGGATACAGAAGAGCGCGTACAGGAACGAAGCGAATCCAACTGTGAACAGACCCAGGACGACAAACAGAGTCACCCATCCCATGCGGATTCGTTGCAATTCCGTAGATTTTGAGTTGTTCGGGACTGAGTTTGAGGACGTCTTCCGTCTTCATTTGTGATAGCGGTAAAAGACGGTTTTCGACAGCGTTGCTGTCGGCAACTCTACGTCGTGCAGTTCCCCATTTTCTTCCTGCCAGTAATGAACGGTCGGAGGTAGTTCAGCTTCAGTTGGTGCGGATGTGGCAACGGAGTTATCTGGACACATGACTTCCACGTAACGGTCGAACAAACCCTGTCGAACCGCTGTCTCGCAGATTCGCTCGGCCATTCCAGTAGAGATACTCAGTGCGCTACGCACGTTCTCTACGTAGATTTTGTCGGGGTTGAGTTTGGCAATCGCTTCGACGTTTCCGCCGAGCAGAGGATCCCCGGGGACAAACCTACTGATTGTGTCGAAGAATCTCGTCAATAACAAAGTCAGTGTTCCTCTCTGCCTCAGAGTAGCGAGGAAACGCAAGGAATCCGTTTACGCAATCCGCCAAGAAAGCCGATGTACCGCAATGCTGGGCCTCTTCTATCACAAAAAGTGTGTTCAAGAGAACGGAGTCGAGCAAGGTTGCGTACAGTTCGGGGTTGTGTGCCCGAATCCCAAGCTCCTCATCCATCGCTTCCGAAGCCATAGACATTGGCTTCTTGAATTTCGTCCGTGGGGAGTCCATGAATTTCTCGTCCCACATTGTTTTGATGCCTTTATGTAGGTCCGTCCTCGCGTTGCCGAGATTCAGGTCTGCCAGGACCGTTTTCTCCTCAATGCTCTTGCGGACGACGTAGCATTGCCTCTCAAAGTAGGATGACACATCCTTCTCAAGAGCTACAAATCGCACAATAATATGATGCCCTTTCACCTGCACCAGTACGGGCCATAGAAACTCAAGTTCCATCTCTTCCAGTGGGTCGCGTAGGACAACGCGGTAGCTGGTACGGATGATGTAAAGCCCTTCGTTCCCGTCACCTGCAATCTTCTCGCCACTGGTCACGGCGTTCGGCAAGGCTACGGTTCCATCTGGCCGATTGAAAATGTAGACGTGCTGCTTGCATCGCCCGAAGTGGGTGCGGACGAAAGCTCCGACTTGAGCGGGAGTCGCCAACGCTGCGTAGGCGTAACAGACTTCCTCTTTCGTGCCTTTCAATTCAGGTAGGACTTCACGGAAGATAGCGATTGGAAACAACTCAAGCAGACGCTTTCGATCTTGAATCGGAGCGTTGTCCAGTATGGGCATTTATCGGTAGTCCTGAGCGTAGGATTGGAGGACCGTGAAGCAGGACTATTGTACGACGGGAATGACTAATTTAGAAGGGTAATGTACTCAAGCGTTAGCCGAGGTCGGTAGCGGGAGTGTGCGTTGCCGTGATGGTCAAATACATGTGGAGCAATTGTATTGGGAGTTTTGCGAGAAAGCGAAATGCTACAGGCGGGAGCGAGTGTCAACCTTTTAAGGTTGACGTAAGCAGGAGCAACCAAAAAAGGTTGACATGATCCCGAGTCCGGTCGATGCGCCGAAACTAGGCTGGAAGCAACTTCAGGTGGGGGTGGGGTCGCAAAATAGAGAATTTGCAGGGAAGAAAAAACAAAAAGAGGGGGCACGATGAATCGTGCCCCTACATTGGTTGAAGTTGTGTGCGGCCGGCTAGCGGCTAGCGCCCGTGCGGACTATACGGCGCCGAGGTATTCGACGTGGCAGTAGGTGCCGAGGCGGACGTTGTAGGCCAGGTAGAGGCCGTCGTGGTCGGGGTCTTCGTAGACTGTGATTTGGTCGGTTCCCCAATTCCAGTCATCGCAGAAGCCGTAGTCGGCGGGGAAGATGCTGAAGGCGAAGCCGCCGAACCAGAAGCGTTCGCGATTGCCGCCTTCGATGCGCCAGACGTGGCTGGGGCCGAAGCCGCCGCTAAAGTGGCCATGGGCCCAGGGATGATCGACGTGATAGTGGGGATCGTTCTTGCCGGTGTCATGGCCGATCCATTTGCCGTTGGAGTGGACGTGAGGAGCGTTGGGATGGCCGGTTTTGTCGACATAGTTGCGATTCTCCACGGCATGCGCGTTAGCTTTGGCCGGCGCGGGGCCGTGGGCCGGCGGATGAGGCGGCGGAGCTTCGTGTTTTTCCTGAGCGAGAGCAGGAGCGGAACAGATGAGCGAAAGTGCAAGTACGCCTAAAAGTGACTTCATGCGAGCCTCCGAGAAGATTTGTACTTCCGTGGTGCTTGAGCCGGGAGTTTTGCCGCTAGATGCTGGCCGAGCCTGTGAAGCTTACAACTGGTAAAACCCAACTGCGCAAGCAAAGTTGCTTTTGTAAAACCTTAGCTTGGTGATGCGGGCCGATAAATTGCGATGCTAGTGATTAGACGCTGTATGGCGGGCAAAAGGTTACGGTCTATAAATTTTTTGCGGCGCGGAAGGCGCGGACGACGGCGGCGACGTCGCGCTGGTCGGCGTCGACTTGAGCGTTGAGATGGCGCATGTCGGCGGCGGTGAGTTTGTTGTGAAGATCAGCTAGAGCGGCGCGGAGCTGCGGGAATTTTTCGAGCGCGGCGTGGCGGACGATGGGGACTGCGTCGTAGGGCGGGAAATAGTGTTTGTCGTCTTCGAGAGCGACGAGATGGAGAGAGTCGATGAGACCGTCGGTGGAATTGCCGGCGACGATGTCGACTTGATGATCGACTAGGGCGCGGTAGAGGAGGCCTAAATCCATGACGTTGGGAGCGGCGGCGAAATGGAGATTGTAGCGAGTGCTCCAGCCGGGGAAGCCGTCGGGGCGTTCGAGGAATTCGTAGCCGACGCCGGCGCGCCATTTGGGAGCGATGAGGGCGAGGTCGGACATAGTGCGGAGGTGGAGAGTTTGCGCGTCGGTGCCGCGAATGACCATGGCGAAGGTGTTTTCGAAGCCGAGAGGTTCGGTGAGGTCGAAATTAAAGCGCTCGGAATATTGTTGTTTGACGCGGTTGTAAATTTGCGCGGAAGAATCAGAATTGGGGGATTCGTTTAGGACGGCGGTTAGGGCGGTGCCGGTGTACTCGACATAGAGATCGAGGTCGCCAGAGAGAAGGGCTTTGTGGACGAGGAGGGTGCCGCCGAGATTGGTTTTGCGATCGACGGGGATGTGGGTTGTGGCTTCGATGTGTTGGGCGAGGAGTTCGGCGAGGATGACTTGCTCGGTGAAAAATTTGGAGCCGATGGTTAGGTGGGGATGGGCGGGATTGCGGCAGGCGGTGGTGAAGTAAAGGAGATTGAGGAGGTAAAGGAAGCAAAGGATTCGGAAGAGATTGCGGCGCATGTTATGTGGAGAGTTCCATTGGAATGTGGAATTTAACACAGAGGGCACAGAGAGCACAGAAAAGAGGAAGAGATCAGATGACTTTGAGGCGGCGTTCGACGAGGCCGAGGAGGAGGTCGGCGAAGACGGCCATCAGGGCAGCGGGGATGGCGCCGGCTAGGATTACCGAGTCGCTGACCATGGCTACGCCGCGGAAGATGAACGTGCCGAGGCCGCCAGCGCCGATAGCGGCAGCGATGGTGGCGACGCCGATAGTAATGACAGTGGCGGTGCGGATGCCGGCAAGGATGATGCTTAGAGCGAGGGGAAAGCGGACGCGCAGGAGGATTTGCGTGGTGGTCATACCCATGGCTTCGGCGGCTTCGAGAATGGCGGGGTCGATGCTGGTGAGGCCGACGTAGGTGTTGCGGAGAATGGGAAGAAGCGCGTAGAGGATAAGGGCGACAATGGCGGTGCGGCGGCCGATGCCGCCGATGAAGGGGATGGGGATTAGAAAACCGAAGAGGGCAAGGCTGGGAATGGTTTGAAAGACGCTGGCGATGCCAAGGGCGATGGAGCGGAGATGGCGATGTTGCACGATAAGCATGCCGAGAGGGACGGCAATGGCGATCGCGAAGGCCATGGCGATGAGTACCAGAGTGAGATGGTCGAGGGTGGCGCTGAGAATTTCAGAACGATGCTCCACGAAAAATTTCCACGGCGTCATTGTGCGGCTCCGTCGGATGGGTCGAGACAGGCGCAGAAAGCGTGGACTTCGGGATGAACGAGGCGGAGAAAATCTGAAGGAGGCGCGAGGGCGACGAGTCGGCCGGCTTGGAGAAGAGCGATGCGCCGGCCGAGGAGGAGAGCTTCGCGAATGTCGTGCGTGACGAAGACGATGGTTTTGTTGAGGCGGCGAGCAAGGGCGCTGAACTCGCGCTGAAGTTCGGCGCGAGTGACGGGATCGAGAGCGCCGAAAGGCTCGTCCATGAGAAGAATGGGAGGGTCGGCGGCTAGAGCGCGAGCGACGCCGACGCGCTGGCGCTGGCCGCCAGAAAGTTCGCGGGGACGACGAGAGGAAAATTCGGCGGGATCGAGACCTACTAGGTGGAGTAGTTCTTCGACACGGGAGGCGATGCGGGCGGAGGGCCATTTTTCGAGAGTGGGGACGAGAGCGACGTTTTCGGCGATGGTGAAATGCGGAAAGAGACCGGCATCTTGGATGACGTAGCCGATCCCGCGGCGCAGGCGAATAGGATCCGATTCCGTGGTGGCACGGCCTTCGACAAAAACTTGTCCTTGCGAAGGGGCGATCATGAGATTAATAAGCTTTAACAGAGTGGTTTTACCGCTGCCGCTGCGGCCGAGGAGGACCAGGGTTTCACCGCGCGAAATGGTAAGGGAAACATTAGAGACGATGGCGCGGTCAGGAATATCGTTAACGTGGAAGCTTACGCCACGAAATTCAATAGCAGCGTCCGAAGGCCCCGAGAGTTTCGCATTCATTTCGATTGACAGCCTCACGCCAGAGGGGGAACATCGTACCCCACTCAGCCTCCTCGGTGCCGGATTTCGGCGCATCCTTCTCGCAGAAGCCGCATCCAAGTAAGGGGAGAAGCCATGGGAGCCACCGCCACTGCTGTCCGCATACGTCACGACCTTCACACCCGCCTGATAGACGCGCGCGCGCAGACTGACGATTTGTTTCGCATTGTGCGCGCCGAGGCCATTTACGACAGGCCCATTCCTGAGCGGCACCGGATCATTTTCTATCTTGGACATGTCGAAGCCTTCGACTGGAACTTGCTTGCGCAACGCGCGTTTGGTTTGCAAACCGCGCATCGCACGTTCGATGATCTTTTTGCATTCGGAATCGACCCGGTGGGAGGTGGATTGCCGAGCGACGGGCCAAACGATTGGCCAGCGCGCGGAGAGGTGGAAAGCTATAACCAGCGGCTGAGGAGTGAGCTTGATCGCGCTATTGGGCATGCGTTGGCACATCCGGAAGAGGGGCATCCTCACCTGATTCCCATGTTGGAAGTAGCCATCGAACACAGGTTGATGCACGCGGAGACGCTGGCGTACATGCTGCACCGGCTGCCAACCGAAAGAAAAGTACGTGGATCTGTCGGGCCGAGCCTGGGGAACCCGAAGGTGAAGGCACAACTTATAGATGTGCCGGCGGGGCAAGTTACTCTGGGGCTGAAATACGTGAACGGCGATGAATTTGGGTGGGACAACGAAATTGGTGCGCATCCCGTGGACGTGGCGGAATTTGCGATGGAGAGCGGGAACGTCACAAATCAGGATTTTTTGCGATTTATTCAAGCGGGTGGGTATGAGAACCCTTTACTCTGGAGCAAAGAATCGTGGGAGTGGAAGGTAAAAGAGGGCGTCGGGCATCCGGCGTTTTGGAAACGCGATGGGAATTTGTGGATGTACCGCGCGATGTTCGGCGAGATCCGGCTGCCGCTGGATTGGCCGGTTTATGTGAGCCACGCGGAAGCAACGGCGTATGCGAAATGGCTTGGGCGAGCGCTGCCGAGCGAGGCGCAATTTCACCGGGCCGCTTATGGGACGCGCGAGGGCCGCGAGGAGAGATCCTATCCCTGGGGGGAGGACGCGCCGAGCGCGCGGCACGGCAATTTCAATTTTAAGCAGTGGGATCCCGCGCCAACGGGCTCGCATCCGGAGGGGGCCAGCGCGTTCGGCATTCAAGATTTGGTGGGCAACGGATGGGAATGGACGCGAACGCCGTTTGCGCCTTTCGATGGGTTTGTGGCCATGCCCTTTTACCCCGGCTATTCCGCGAATTTCTTCGATGGCAAACACTACGTGATGAAGGGAGGGTCGCCGCGAACGGCTGCGTGCATGTTGCGGCGATCCTTCCGGAACTGGTTTCAGCCGCACTATCCGTACGTCTACGCTACATTCCGATGCGTGGAAGACTAGCACTAGCAAGACAAACCCGGGACCTTGGGAGATGACATGCTGACGCAAACCCTTCCGTTGAGACATGTGTCCGAGTTCGCGGCTGACGTGCGTGAAGGTCTGACGAAGAGCGGACAGCGCGAGTTGCCGTCGAAGTATTTGTATGACGAGGTAGGCTCGGCGCTGTTTGAGACGATATGCGTCCTGCCAGAATATGGGCTGACGCGCGCGGATGCGCGTCTGTTGGAGAAGCATGCACGCGAGATCGTTGGGCGACTGCCTTCGCCGGTGCAAGTCGCGGAGCTCGGCAGCGGAAGCGGAAAAAAGACGCGCTGGATTCTGGAAGCGCTTTCGAGGCGGCAGAAAACATATTACTTCCCCATCGAGATTTCTCCTTCGGCGCTGGCGGCTTGCGAGAAGGAGCTGGGGCAGATCGATCTGGTGAGCATCGTCGGGCACGAACAGCCGTATTTGGAAGGATTGCGGGCAGTGGCGGATGGACGCGCCGATGGCGATCATTTACTGGTGTTGTTTCTTGGGAGCACGATTGGGAATTTCGATCGCGAGGCCGGAGAAGATTTCTTGCGGAGCGTTCGGGGCATTTTGCGAGAGGGCGATGCGTTGCTCTTGGGCACGGACTTGGAAAAGAGTGTCGGTGTTCAAATGCTGGCGTATGACGATCCGGCCGGAGTGACAGCGGCGTTCAATATGAACTTGCTCGCGAGGATCAACCGGGAGTTGCGAGGGGATTTCGATCTGGCAAGTTTCCGTCACGAGGCGCGTTGGAACGCGACCGAGCGGCGAATGGAGATGCACTTGCGGTCGACCTGCCGTCAGCGCGTGGAGATTCCCGCGGCGGGACTTCGCATGTCGCTCGATGAAGATGAAACGATCTGGACGGAAAGCTCGCATAAATACCGGATTGGGGAAGCAGCCGAGATGGCGGTTCGAACCGGGTTTCGTTGCGATGGCCAGTGGGTGGATGAGGAATGGCCCTTCTCACAGAATTTGCTGATCGCGGAGTAGGATTTCCTTTCCATGTCGTTGGTTCGGCTGATCCCGCAATGGAAAGTGCACGGCTGGGAAGCGCGTTCCTCACTTACAGAAAAACTGCACTCAAGGCGACCTCCGGAGCATCCCATATAGGGAAGCTCGAAGAATTTGTCTCGCTGTTCGGACTGAAGCAAACTCCAGCTTCTAGTTCACTTTGTGGACTTCCCGGATTTGGCGCATGAAAAGCGTATGGAGAGTTGGGTTATGAGGCGTTCGTGGGTAACGAGAAGCGCGGCATGGGCGCTGGCGATAGGAGCCATTCTGTTGTTGTCGGATCATCGGCTGCGGGCCGAACGGCGCTGGCTGAACGAAGCTGAAGTTGCGGGAAAACCCTCGGCGCAACCACAAGCGCTCGGTGGGGATGGACAAAACGCACTGCGGGCCATGATCCAATCGGGAAACCTGGCGGAATTGCGCTGGCCCGATTTCAGCGACTACGTCAAGCATGTGCAGAAGTTCTACGAATTGTACGGATATTCGCTGCCGTGGGTACGAGGCATGCAGCCAAGCGCACAGGCGCAGCAAGTGATTTCGTTTTTGAACGCGGCGGAGCAAAAAGGATTGAATGCGGAAGACTACGACGGGCCTCGCTGGAGCGAGCGACTGGCGAAGTTCAAATCGAGCGGGCCGGCGAGCGAGGCAGACGCAGCGCGATTTGACCTCGAGCTTACGGTCTGCCTGATGCGATACATCTCGGACCTGCATATTGGGAAAGTGAATCCAAAACATTTCGACTTCGGCCTCGACGTGGACGTGAAGAAATACGATCTGGCGGAATTTTTGAAAGAGGACGTGGTTGACGTCGCGGATGTGTCCGGCATTCCGGACCAAGTGGAACCACCGTATCCGGGTTACAAACGCACGATTCAGGCGCTGCGCGCGTACCTGCAATATGAGAAGGACTATGACGGGACACAGCTTCCGGCAATCAAAAAAACGATTGCGCCAGGAGATTCTTATGCAGGCCTTCCTCAATTAGCGAAAATGCTGCGCGTGGTCGGCGATTTGCCCGCCGACGCAAGTGTTCCCGCCGATGGCACGGTTTATCAAGCACCGCTTGTGGATGCGGTGAAGAGCTTTCAACGGAGGTATGGACGCACGGCGGATGGACGCATTGACGCGCAAACCCTAGCTGATCTGAACGTGCCGCTGGCGAGCCGGGTGAGGCAGATGCAGTTGATTCTGGAGCGCTGGAGATGGCTGCCGATCGGATTGCATTCAGCACCGATCGTGGCGAATATCCCGGAGTTCCGGCTGCGCGCTTATGACGAAAACTACAAAGTGGCGCTGTCGATGAATGTGGTGGTAGGAAAAGCGTACAACCACACAACGCCCGTCTTCGCGGACTCGATGCAATATGTCGTTTTCCGACCCTACTGGAATGTGCCTTATTCCATCGCGAAGGCGGAGTTACTGCCGAAGATTGCGAGCGATCCGGACTACCTGGAGAAAAAGGGATTCCAGGTGGTGAACGATAAGCAGGACGTGGTCACGTCAGGAGCCGTATCGAGCGAGGTGCTTACACAACTTCGGGCGGGTAAGCTTTTCATCCGACAGAATGCAGGGCCGAAGAACTCGCTGGGGCTCGTGAAATTCATATTCCCGAACAGCTACAGCATTTACATGCACGACACGCCGGAACAGCAATTCTTTGCGAAGGCGCGGCGAGATTTCAGCCATGGCTGCATTCGATTGGAGAAGCCGGCTGACCTTGCGGTGTGGGTGCTGCGCGACACGCCGGGTTGGGACATGGACAAGGTGCGGGCTGCGATGAACGGAACGCCGAACCGGCAAGTGAACCTGGCGCGCCCGATTCCAGTCCTGATCGTCTATGGCACATCGATCGTGACAGAAGACGGAATGGTGCATTTTTACGACGATATTTACGGGCTTGATGCGGAGCTAGAAAAAGTTCTAGCGAAGGGCTACCCGTACCCGGGCTAATCGCCAGTGACAAGATTGGCGGGACAATCGAAGCACCACTGACGGACACGGCCTACGTCAACGTGAATAAAGTCGGAGTGGGGATAGTAGCCTACGCCGCCACGGGCGAGGGCGAGAGCCGCTTTGCGCAGCTTGAGCGTATCGACACCTGGCATGCGGAGATCGATGGCTTCCGCCTGGATGTGAAGACTGTTTTTGGCGACACCGGAAGTGTGGGCGCGAAGAGATTCGTTGGTATTTGGAGTGCGATAGCCGCAGACGATGTCAATCTGACCGCCGGGATGGCCGATAGAAGCGGTCAGGTCGGAAAGAATATCGTAGAGACGGGGATCGAAGTGGCGAACCTCGTTGGTCTGGTGGTCGCGGAGAAAGAAGTCGAGCTTGGCAAGGGCGTCAGGAACAAACTTGTCGCCACGGCGATAGACGGTGGTGATGCGCTCGGCAGTGTGCGTGTTGTAGAGCGTGAGAGAGTGAACCTGAGCGTCCTGGGCGGCTAAAGGTTCGACGGAAACGACAGGTGATTGGGCGCGGACCGCGATCGGAGCTATGCAGAGCAGCATGGCCACGGCGAGTCGAGCGCAAAACAGATCTCTTCCAGTAGTGTGCATCCCAGACCTTCCCTCTATATTTTACTACATGTAACCGCGCCATTTCAGCGAGGGGCGGGAGCGAAGCCCGCCGTTTGGTGTGTGTTTGACGGGTTAGAAGGATTCGATGCGCCAGACCAGGCGGGCGAACCACGGCTCCTGGGCCACCAGCGGCGGATGCCAAATGGCGAGGATCTGGGAACCCTGGTAGACGCGTTCGAAGCCTTCCTCGGATTCGGAGACTGTTTCAATCGGAGCGACCCAAAATTCCTTTGCGCCGGGCGCGTGGAGAGTGATGCGGATGCGCTGCCAGCCGTCTTCCATGCGCAGTAAGGGGCCGGGCAGCGTGCCGCTGAAGCGAAGATTTTGCGGACCGTTCGGTGTTTCAAAAAAGCGGTCCGGCTCAGCGGGAGCGAGGAGATTGATAATCGATTCGATGCCGACGGCAATGGGTTTTGCGAGAGAGTTCTTCAGTTTCAGCCCGATCTCGCAACCAACCTCGCAACCATTCGGGGCAGGGCCGAAAGAAAAGCGTTTCGCAAGAGAGAGCCTCGTGGCTGCGGCACCGCCTTTAGTGGCGAACTTCAGTTCGTCTTCACGAATCAGTTGAGCGTCGTTGGCGGAAGAGGATTTGACCTGGAAAGCGCCGCCGGCAAATCCAGGATCTTCTTGCAATTCCAGCGTTTCATATTCGGATTGCGCGCGGGCAGGGTCAAAAAGCAGCACGCGAAATGCGTGGCGTGGCCAGCGGTCATATCGGAGAAAACGTTCGAGACCGGGCTCCTTGACGAGAGTCTGTTCGTGGATGGACGCGACACCGCCCGGCACGGCGGTTTTCGCCGCTTCGCGCAGGCGCGCGTGATAAGCCTCCGGCCTGCGCTGCATGGAATTGACGAGCGTTGCGGCAGCGGGGCGAAAATCGAACGCGGCAATCGTTCCGCCGTCCGTAGGTTTAAGCAGCGCTTGATACTCGGTCGCCGTGAAAAGGTGCTCGTGCGCGCCGTCGGCGTCATAGTCCAGCAATTCGACGTGCGGGATGAGCGTGGCAGCGGATTGGCGGTCGGCGATGGCTTCGGCACGAATGAGATTGCGCCAGAGCTCCGTGCGAAGATGCGGAGCATACAGGCCGCCGAAGATGCCGTGCCAATAGGCGTCATTGCATTGGGCGCGGAGAAGCATGTCGCGAGCCTGGACGAGCTCATCGCTGGCTTTCGAACTGGAGTGGCGCATGGGCACGGCAGCGATGCGCGCGGAGACTCGCAGCATTTTCTTGTGAAGCAGGTTTGATTCGGCGTATTTCCGGAAGAACCCGCGCCAGGAGCCGCCGCGAAGGAACGAGAGAATCTCGGGACGCGCGCTGAACTCTTTTTGGACCGCATGGTAGCGCTGGCGGACGCGCGTGGGCAGAACCCACTCCATCATTTCGGTGTAGGAAGCGGTGGGAAGATCGGCGCGGCCTAGAGGGGAGTGATCGGCAAGATATTCGCCGGGAGTCGAAACGCGGAGCCACGAAGAATTTTTCTCGAGAGCGGTGAAGAAATCTTCCAGCCAGCCGTCCTTGTAGCAATGGGTATTTGTGCCGGGCCAGACGCCAAATTTTTCCATGTCGTCGCCCATCGACGCCATGCCGCCGGGATGGACGGCCGCCGCATCGCGCAAGTAGGTGATGACGTCTTCGACTTTGCCGAAAGGGATGAAATAACGGAGCGCTTTCTGGCCGGGGAAGATCCAGACGCTTTGGCCGCGGTCTTCGGCGATGTAGGCGCCAAAGAGTTCCTCGGGCTCAAAGCCTGCGGAAAGAAAATGGATGTCGTCGACCAAGGTGTACCCGACGTTTGCTGCGGCTAGGGCCGAGGGAAGCTGCGGCTCCCAAACTCGCTCGGCGATCCAGGCGCCTGTCGGGCGACGGCCGAAGTGTTTCTCGAGGTAGCTGGCCAGGCGGGTGATCTGTTCGCGCTGGTCCTCGGGCGGAATGGAGACGAGGATGGGTTCGTAGAAGCCACCGCCGATGAGTTCGACCTGCCCTGAACTGACGAGAGCCTTGAGACGCGTGAAATATTCGGGACGATGCTCTTCGATCCAGGAAAGCAGCGGCCCGGAATAATGTAAACCCATGTGGACGCCGGGATGCTTTTCCAGGAGTTCGATAAATGGCAGATAGGAATCTTTGTATGCCTTTTCGAGCACATGGCCAAAATTGCCGACGGGCTGGTGGGCATGAATTAGCAGGACGAGATGAAAGCGTTCTGGCATGGGACAATTTTGCTCTTAAACATCATACCGTGTGGCGCTACATTTCAAATTCAAGAGATGATAAAAATGAGCGAAAGGGCACTTTTTTTAGACGCACGGAACCAGCCCGGCGGCACAGGTGAGGCGGCGCGGGAGATTGACACGCCTGCGCACGTGTGAAAGGCTAATCCAGGTAAAGAGTGGACGATGCGAGTAACAGCAAAAGGCGAATACGCCACACAGGCAGTGCTACATTTGAGCCTGCAATATCCCGAAGTGGTGACCATTCATGAAATCGCACAGAGGCATCATATTCCGCTGAAGTATCTGGAGCAGATCCTGCTGGAATTGAAGCGCGGGGGGATCCTGGAGAGCCGGCGGGGAGTGCGCGGAGGGTATACCTTGGCTCGGGCACCAGAGGAAATTTCCGTGGGAGCGGTGTTGCGGGTCGTGGATGGCGCGTTTGCGGAATCGAGCTGCGTGCACAACGAAGCGATGGGCGGGGTGTGTGTGGAGGGAGAGAGCTGCGGGCTAAAGCAGATTTGGAAGGATGTGCAGGGTGCGGTGGAGAAGATTCTGTTCGCGACCACGTTTGAGGACGTGCGTCGACGAACCTTGAACGGCGGAGCACGGCGCGCGGAAACGGCGCGGTTGGAAAGCTGAAGCGAACGGCGGAGAAAAACAAAGCGGCACGACTGAGCGCGCCGCTTTCCAAGCTTGACCCCTGCTAGAAAAATGAGGAGACGCTTTATTTCGCGGTGTAGAACTCCGCGTTGACCGGCGTGTAGCTGTTCCACTTCTCCGGCAAGTCTTCCAGAGCGAAGATGGCGGTCACAGGGCAAACCGGGACACAGGCGCCACAATCGATGCATTCCGTGGGATTGATATAGAGCTGCGTAACCTTTTCATGTTCCGGCTCATCTTTGCGGGGGTGAATGCAATCGACGGGACAGACGTCCACGCAGGCGGTGTCTTTTGTGCCGATGCAGGGCTCAGCGATTACGTAAGCCATTCAAATCTCCTTTGCTCGGACAACGCGCCGAGAGCACTTCCGGGGAAAGAAAGCGCCCGGCGGAATTTTCTTATACCACGCCCCTGCCGGGGCCAACAAGCGACTGGACTGATTGTACTGTGCGAGGGAAGGATTCTCAACTTCTGTACAGGCGGTTAGAATGGTGGGGGAAGGTACATCGATGAAGATACGCAGAGGTATTGCCGCATTTGTGTTGCTGGCCGCAGGGACGGGACTGGCCGCCCTCGCCGCGCCGCAAGCAAAACCGCCGCACGATCCTGAAATGATCGACGCGCAAGGGTTTCAAAAGATCCTGGAGCAGAATCGCGGAAAGGCGTTGTTGGTGAACTTCTGGGCCACGTGGTGCGAACCTTGCCGCGACGAATACCCGATGCTGAACGAATTGGCGAAACAGTACGCACCGAAAGGGCTGCAGGTCGTTGGCGTAAGCATGGATGACGATGGCGACTTGATTTTGATGAGGCGGTTTCTGGCGCGGTACAAACCGATCTTTCCGAATTACCGCAAGACCGCTGGAGCTGAGGCCGCGTTCCGGCAGTCCGTGCTTCCGGGATGGACTGGGTCGATGCCGGTGTCCATCCTTTATTCGAAGGACGGGAAGCAAGTAGCTCACTTTCTTGGCGAGAAAAGCCGGGAACAGTACGAAGAAGCGATTCGCGCGCTGCTGGGCAACGGTGGAAGCGCAGGAACGCCGGGAAAGTAGCCATTCGTTTCAAATGCAGAAGAGTTTGGAGAGGACAAAAGGATGCTCGACACAAAGGGCAATCGAATTACGTTCTTTGGACACAGCACGTTTTCGCTGACGACGCCTTCGGGACATACGGCGCTAATTGATCCGTGGGTGACGACGAATCCCCTGTGTCCCGCAGCTCTGAAGGACGTGCAGCGCCTGAATGTGATTTTCCTTACCCACGGGCACGGGGATCACCTGGGTGACCTGCTGGCGCTTGCGAAGCAGCATAAGCCAAAGATCGTGGCGATTTTCGAAACCTATCTCTGGCTCGCGAGCAAAGGGTTTGAAAATGAGACTTCTCCCATGGGCAAGGGAGGATCGCAAAGCGTCGGCGAGTTTCAGGTGACGATGACGCACGCCTTTCATTCGAATTCCCTCGATGACAATGGCGTGATGATTTATGGCGGCGAGCCCGCGGGCTACGTGATTCGAATGCCGGGAGGATTCACGATCTATCATGCGGGAGACACGGCGTTGTTCGGTGACATGAAGCTGATCGGAGAACTGTACAAACCCGAGCTTGCTTTGCTGCCGATTGGCGATCGCTTCACGATGGGGCCGCGCGAGGCGGCGCATGCTATCCGGTTGCTGGGTGTGAAACACGTGATCCCGATGCACTATGCGACGTTTCCGTTTCTGACGGGCACGGTGGAGGATTTGCGCAAAGAAACCGGCGACATCGCGGGGCTACGGATTCATGCGCTTAAGCCGGGGGAAAGCTTGTGATTCGCCCCGAGAACTTGCGCAGCGGGTATATTCAGGACGACGTCGAGCAATATTTGTATGAGTTATTGCCGGAGCGGGACTCCGTCATCAGCGAGATGGAGGCCTATGCCGCGGAGCACCGCGTGCCGATCATTGGGCCGGCGGTGGCACGGTTGCTCTCGCTTTTTACGCAAGTTTCCGGCGCAAAACGCATTTTCGAAATGGGCTCGGCGATTGGCTATTCGACGATATGGCTGGCGCGTGCGGCGGGGCCAAAAGGAAAAGTGCATTACACCGACGGGGACGCGGCGAATGCGCAGCGAGCACGCGAGTACTTTCGGCGAGCGGGAGTGGCGAAACGAATAAACGTTCAGGTGGGCGACGCACTCGAATTGCTGAAGAAAACTCCCGGAACATTTGACCTGATTTTCAACGATGTGAACAAGGACCAATACCCCGATGCTCTGCGCGTGGCGCTGGCGAAACTTAAGCGGGGAGGATTGTTCATCACGGATAACACGCTGTGGTCGGGCAAGGCGGCGCGGCCGGCGGCTGTGGACGATAAAGCGACGCTCGGCGTGCAGGAATTCAACAAGCTCGTTTATGCATCGAAGGAGCTGTATCCCGTTTTGATTCCACTGCGGGATGGCGTGACGGTTTGCCGGAAGCTTTAGGTGACTCTAACAAACGAGCTGTCTGCCCGGGGGATGCCACCCTGTTTCCTCGCAGGCACAATCCACTGTCTTCGGTGTCTAACGCGAAAGTGGGATTTGTCGCGTAAATTGAACGCTATGAAACATCGCCGAATGACCTGGATGCTGGCCGCTGTTTCAATTGTCTTTGTGTCTTTCTGCTCATTGGGAATACTTTGGAGAGCGAGTGGTGACCTCTCAAAACTCGGAGCCTTCTATAGGAGTAAAAAAAGCGACACCGGAATTCCTGGCCTTTCTACTTGGTATGAAGCAATTTTGGTGAATCACGGCAAAATGCCTGTGCGGGTGCAAGTGTGCGATTTCCTCGATGATTCGGGCGCTCCCGGCATAATGATAGCTTATTCGGTTGAGCAATTTGACTCCGTAAATGGGCAGTGGCGCTTGGCAACGGACGCATCCGAAGCACAAGCGTGTCATCCCTATCCTCTGGGATGGGTGCGCACTCGACTGAAGACCATTTGGCTGTGGCCGGGACGCGAACTATCCACTGGAGAGGAAATCACGGCAGCACGAGGGTTTCATCGTGGAGACTCTGCAAGATTCGTGCTGTACCCTGCTTTTCGCAATTCAAGTGAACCCCGCGGCCACGGATTTGCAACCCCTCCGTTCACCATCGACGAGGAGATCCTTGGCAACCCAGATGGCTACCGGGTCAAGCATTGAACGCCAGGCGAATGCAGTTTAGCTATCGGAAAAAGTTTCTGATGAGAAAGCCGAGGTTGGCGGGGCGCTCGGCGAGGCGGCGCATGAAATACGGAAACCAGTCGTTGCCGTAGGGAATATAGACGCGCAGACGATAGCCGTCTTTCACGAGCATGCGCTGCAAGTCGGTTCGCACACCGTAGAGCATCTGAAACTCAAAATCATCCTTGGAAATTTGCTGTGCTGCGGCCCAGCGAATGGTTTCGGCAATCATGCGGGGATCGTGCGTGGCGATACCGTGGTAAAAACCGCTGGGCAGGAGAATCTTCATCAGGCGGATATAGTTAAAGTCGGTGTCACTTTTCCTGGGATAGGCGACATCCGGCGGTTCTTTGTAGGCGCCCTTGCAGAGACGGATGCGGCAGCCGTAAGCGAGCAAGCCCTGTACGTCTGTTTCGCTTCGGTAGAGGTAGGCCTGGATGACCGTTCCGATGGCGGGATTGCGCGAGCGCACGTTTTTGACGACATCGAGAGTGCGTTGCGTGTACGCCGAGCCTTCCATATCCACGCGAAGAAAATTTTCATACCGCGCGGCTAACTCCACGATGGACACAACCAGACCCTGGCAGAAATCGACATTGAGATCCAGCCCGAGCTGCGTCAGCTTGCAGGAAACATTGGCGTGGAGATCTTCCTTGTGGATGCGCTCGAAAACTTCGAGGTAGGCGTCGCGCGCGCGCTGGGCATCCGCGGTGGTTGAGCAATTCTCTCCAAGATAATCCAGGCTAACAAGCATTCCTGCGTTGTTGCAGGCGCGGGCGGCTTCAATGGCTTCATCGAGTGTTTCGCCAGCGACGAAGCGGCGCGCCATACGGCGCGTTGTGCCGTTGGAGGTTACCCATTTGGCGAAGCGGGGACTCTCGGAGAGCTTGAGAAGCGTCGCGCGAAGCATGCCGTATGATTATGCCCGTGTAAATCCTTTGCGACTAGCCCGTGTGCCCTTCCAGGAACTTTTCAGCATCGAGAGCGGCCATGCAGCCGGAGCCCGCGGCAGTGACGGCCTGCCGGTAGCGATGATCCTGCACATCGCCAGCGACAAATACGCCTGGGACAGCCGTCAAGGTACCGTGTTTGGCGATGAGGTAGCCGTTGGCGTCCATATCGAGCTTGCCCTTGAAGACGGTGGAGTTGGGGTCGTGGCCGATGGCGACGAAAATGCCGTCAAGGGAGATTTCGCGAGCTTCTTTCGTCTGCAAATTGCGCAAACGCGCACCTTCGACATGGCCTTTCGGAGAGAGAATTTCTTCCACGACGAAAGGAGTGACGAATTCGACTTTCGGATTTGCCCGGGCGCGGTCAATCATGATTTTAGAGGCTCGAAATTCGTTGCGCCGGTGGATGAGATAGACCTTGCTGGCATAGCGCGTCAGGAAGTTGGCCTCTTCCATGGCGGAATCGCCGCCGCCAACGACGGCGATGGCTTTCTCGCGGAAGAAGTAGCCGTCGCAGGTCGCGCATGTCGAAAGGCCGCGGCCAATGAGTTCACGTTCGCCTGCCAAGCCTAACAAACGCGCAGTGGCGCCGGCGGCAACGATTAGCGCCTTCGCTTCATAGGAGTCTTTGCCTGCGGCAATCTTGAACGGCCGCTTGGTGAGATCGACTTCGTTCACGGCTCCGGCTTTAAACTCCGCCCCGAATTTCTGGGCTTGCTTGCGCATGTTTTCGATTAGCTCAGGCCCCATAATGCCATCGGGGAAGCCGGGATAGTTCTCGACATGCGTAGTGAGAGAGAGCTGGCCACCCTGCTCGTGGCCGTCAATCACCAAGGGCTTCAAGTTGGCGCGTGCGGCGTAGATCGCAGCGGTGAGGCCGGCGCAGCCACTGCCGATAATTACGACGTTGTGCATTCTGATTATCTCCGCATGATTAGATTCGGCAGGATGCTTGTTCGATTCATTTGTGTACTAGAACTCAAAGCTCGCTATTGTAGCATCACCTCGCTCGCGAACCGGATGGCCAAGCGTCCAAATTGGAGAGGCATTTCTTCTAGGTCGCGTTGACCGTAACGGAATGCGGCAGCTATAGTCGAAGTAATTCTCGACCGGAAGATCGAGTTTGCAAGAGGAGAGATTTAGATGGATCCGCGTTATCCCATTGGAAAGTTCGCGATGCCCGCAGAAGTGACTCCCGGAAGGCGGCTACAAGCCATCGAAGAGATTGCGTCAACCCCAGCCAAAATGCGAGCGGCGGTGAAGGGCTTGAACGAAGCGCAGTTGGATGCGCCGTATCGCGAGGGCGGATGGACGGTGCGCCAGGTGGTTCACCACGTTCCAGACAGCCACGTAAACGCGCTTGTGAGGCTTAAGCTCGCGCTCACTGAGGACAAACCGACGATCAAGCCGTATAACGAAGCAGCATGGGCCGAACTGGCCGATTCGAAAGCCGCGCCCATAGAAAGTTCTCAGCTGCTTCTCGATTCCGTGCACTCGCGCTGGGACCGTCTATGGCGGTCGTTGAAGCCGGAGCATTTTGCGCGTCTTCTCGTGCACCCTGAAAATGGCGAACGCAACGTCGACTGGCTGCTATTTCTCTACGAATGGCACGGGAAACACCACGCGGCGCACATCACCGAATTGCGAAAACAAAAGGGTTGGTGACGCGCGCGAGTGGCGCGGGCTGCGGCGGCTCGTGTAGGATGAATTAGTACACGAGGAGAACGCATGAGCAGACCATCAGGGATGTACGCGATTTTCGAGACGTCGCAGGGCAATATCGTGGTTAAGCTGCTCGAGAAGGAAGCGCCGAACACCGTAGCGAATTTCGTCGGACTGGCCGAAGGCACGAAGGAATTTACCGACGAAAGTACCGGCAAGAAACTAAAGAAAAACTTTTACGACGGACTGGTCTTTCATCGCGTGATTCCGCAGTTCATGATTCAAGGCGGCTGCCCACAGGGCACCGGCCGCGGCGGACCGGGGTACAGATTTCCCGACGAATTCCATCCTTCCTTGAATCACTCCAAAGCCGGCAAGCTTTCCATGGCCAACGCCGGGCCGGGCACGAACGGCAGCCAGTTTTTTCTCACCGTGGCGGCGACGCCGTGGCTCGATAACAAGCACTCCATCTTTGGCGAAGTGATCGAGGGGCAAGACGTGGCGAATAAAATCTCGAATTTGCCGCGCGATTCGAACGACCGTCCAAAGACTCCCGTGGTTCTGCAAAAAGTGCGCATCGAGCGCGTCCCCTAGACGCGCGTTATGACGATGCTGACACCCCAGCGCGCTCTGCGGCTCATGATCGAAGTGATTTTTTTGTTGCTGGGCGTGCTCGTCATTTGGCTGGCGCTCACGGGACGCGTTCTTGTCGAGCGCCACAAACCGTCCTGGCTCATCCTCAGCGGCGCGCTGATCCTTTGGGGGCTGCGTGCGCTTTATGGACCGAACAAATGGTGGGCGCGCTGGGAGAACTGGACGCGCGGACTTTCGCTAACGCTTCTGGGCGTCGTCATGCTGGCGATTTATCGAGTGCCGTTTTTATGGGTCGCGCCGCTGTTGGCTACCGCCGGCGTCTTGATGAGCTTGCGAGGAGTCATCGGAGCAGCGCTAGTCTTCCGGCCGCGCTGATCCGCCACCGCTGTTTCTCAGCATAAATCTCATTCGGCTTCAGCTATAATCTGCGCCACGAGCGGCCCTCTCTGCTTCTGCGTCCACGCAGAGGCGATCGTTTGGCCCACGCCAGAAAAAAGGAGACGCACATGCTCAAGGAATTCAAGGAATTTGCCATGCGCGGAAACGTGCTGGACATGGCTGTCGGCATCATCATCGGGGCGGCCTTCGGAAAGATCGTCACATCATTTGTCGAGGACGTGATGATGCCACCGCTCGGTAAGCTAGTGGGACCCGTCGATTTCTCGAGTCGGTTCATCAGCCTCTCCAGCAATCACTATGACACCATCGCCGCGGCCAAGTTAGACAAAGTGGCCACTCTGAACTACGGAATGTTTCTAAACAATGTCATCAATTTCCTGATCGTCGCGTTCGCTGTGTTCCTCCTCGTGCGTATGGTGAATCGCTGGACCACCAAGCCTGCCTCTCCGGCAGCGCCCACGACGAAGGATTGCCCGCAGTGCGCCATGAGCATTCCGATCCAGGCTAAGCGCTGCGGGCATTGCACGACACAACTCGCCTAGATTCCGAGCTTCGGCATTGGAGAAAAAACGGTTGAGGGCCAAAAGCAGCCAGACAAGGCTGCCTTAAGCGGACGGCGGCTTCTTTGACTGGTTCGCTTCGAGGTGCGCCCGCAGCCGTTTGACGACCTCATCTTCCTGGCCCTCATCGATTTCTTTTTTGACTTCTTCGAGGGCGAAGTGCACCACATCGTGATGATGCAGCTCCTGAGGCGCCAGAACGTCGCTAAAGCGCAGCCACATGCGATGCAGAAGATTGACTTCGTTGGAGGTGAGGTTCGGAGCGTGCGGCCCGAGGACCTTGTAAATTTTGTCGCCGTTCGGCAAGTGAATCTCAAGATTGAACTGCGGCTTGATGTCGCCGAGTTTTTCCCAAGCATCGCCGATCTGGCGGGCTTGCTCTTCGGTGTTGTCCTTCGCGGAGCGTCCAATCACGATCGTGCTGGATTGCAGCGAAGCGCCCGCGCGCAGGATGCCTTCCCATAGATCATTTGACGCAACCACCGCGAGCCGAATGGACTTCCCGCGCTTTTCGGCCATGGAAAGCGCCTGCGAGAAGAGGTGCTGCTCGATGCTGCCGAAGAGCTGGTCGGCGTCCAATTCGTTTTCGCCGGAAGCCGAGCGGCGCAGCAAGCGGACGTGTAAAACTACGACATCGCGGCGGCCAGGCTTGATGCGATCGAGGACGTTGCCTAGGTGATAGAGATTGAAGTGGTTGCTGATAGGCACGAGGATGTTGCCAGCCCGCGCGCCGACGGCCTCCGGCGTCAGCTCGGACTCCAGCTCCAGGTTGAACTGGTCCATCTCCATGTGAGCCGCGCCGCCTCGATGAGCGCGGCGCTCGGAGATGGTGAAAACGATAAAAAGCAAAACGGAGAAGGTGCCGCCAGCCATGGTGGCTACGGGTTTGGTAAAGAGGTTGACGACGGCGATGAGGAATAGCGTGAGCGTGATCAAACTCAGCCCGACAGGAATTTGCACGCCGCGAATGTAGAAATTAAACGGTACTTGAAACTCGCGCACTCCGGGCCGCGTGTAGCGAAGAACGAGAACGGCCAGGCCGTTCATCGTGAAACTCCAGATGACGCCGAACGCGTAGAGGTTAGCGAGGAAGGTGACATCGCCGCGACTGATAAAAATGGTGATGATTTGCAGAAGAACGACGATATTGATGATGCGGTAGCTGGTGCCGAATCGCGGATGCGGCTGCCGAAACCAGGCGCTGAGAACGCCGTCTTCGGAAACGCGGTTTAGCACCCCGTTCGAACCGACGATGGCGGTGTTGACCGCGCCAGCCAGGATGAGCGTACCAACCACGACCACAAAGGCGTGAAATATCAGGCGTGCTATGAGTGGGCCGTGCAGGCTCATCGCCAGTCCGCCGATAAGATTTTCCAGGTAGTTCTGCCGGACGCTGTCGGGAATAATCATCACGGCAAAGAAGGAAACCAGCGAGGTGAAAACCAGGCTGTAGATGAAAATGACCATGCCTGCCTTTTTCAGGTTCGGCAGTTTGGGGCTTTCGATTTCGCGGTAAACCTGCGCTAGAGATTCCTCTCCACTCATGGCCAGCACCGAGTGCCCAAGTGCGATGAAGATCGCGATGATTCCGAACATGTGCGGAAGCGGACTGCCTGCTAACCAGCCGAGCGCGCTTGCGTTCAAACGCAGATTGCGCGGGTGCGGCCAGGGTGGCAGCGGGGAATGCCTCAAAATCGCGGTGTAAATACACCATCCGATTAGGAGAACCACCATCACCGTCACCAGCTTCATGATGATCAGGGCTTTGTCACTAGACTCCGGGATGCCCTTCGTGTTTTCCCACCAGAAATAAACCGTGACGAGAATCGCAAAGCCTGCCGCGATGAAATCGACCTGATTTGGCGTGAGAGGATTGCCTAAGTGCGAGTACTGCAGCAGTTCGCTGATGAGCCCTGCCAGGTACTGGCCCGCCGCGACGCCGCTGATCGGGCCGGTCAGGATGTAGTCAAACATCAAGGCGGAAACGCTGAATTTTGCGAGAGTTCCGCCGAGGGATTGTTTGACGGCGCGGTACACACCGCCGCGCACGAACATGCTGCAGCTTTCGACGTATACCGCGCGCACCGCGTACGAGAACAACATGATGGCCAGGATGAACCACGGCGCGGTCTTGCCGATGTAGCCTTCCGCTTCACCCCCCGCGTAATAGGCCGAGGAAGCCAGATCGTTCAAAACGATGGCAGCCGCTCGCCAGAAAGAGATAAATGTGAGAAGGGCCGTCGTAGCGACGATGACGCGTGGAATACCGTTGCCTCGGCTGCCTGCGGCAGCAGGGGTGTTTGAGGAGCTGCTCATGTACGGGTGATCTCGATCAGCGGATTAAAATGCTCGCACTTTTCTGGCGCGAAGTCTAGCCACGCGGCGCTTTTTGTTGGGCGGGAGTCTCCCATTTTCGCTCTGACCAAGCCCTGGGAGGCCCGCTGGATGAATGCTGGATTCTCAACGTTTAAATATTCTTGGAGGTTCTTCCGGGTCCGGTTTGCTGAGGAAGGCATCCTCCTGCCTCGCCCATGCAGCGAGTAAGAAGCCGCCGATAATAGACATGAAAACCATACCTACCACAATCGACCGTAGTGTGCTCGGAATTTGAATTTTGCTGTCCAGTAAGCCGAGCAAGAATCCCAGCCCAATTAACCCAAAGGCAAGCTTATACCGATTGCGGTTGTCACGAACTAGGTCCGCATCAACGCCATGCGCAAGGTCGCTCTTCCGCTTACGCCATCTTTCCAGCCAGCTGCTCATCGCTCTGCTCCAGAGGCAAATAAAAGCCTACGCGCTTTAAAAGCGACAGGGAAGCCCGCGCCAACTCCATTTTAATCACATCATTGGAAACTGACACTCTATCACTCCTGTTCGCTCACATTGAAACAGCTCAAGAGGTTACGGCGCGGAAGGCATTGGCGCATTCCGCGCAGGGGCAGATGGTGCGGAGGTGGTCGTAGCTGTAGATGCCGGTCGCGTGGCCATCCGTGAAGCTGATCTGGATGGCATAGTTCCCGACGACTGTGGCGGCTTGCGCGCTCGGCTTGGGCTTGAACATAGGAAGCGGAGGAAATGAACCGCTTCCGGGCGCGGCGGCGGCGAAGGCTTCTTTTTTGCCGCGCTCGTCGTTGCATGTGGCGCAGGGACACTCTTCGCGCAAATAAGCAAAATCGTAGTGGCTCGCGTGACCATCGGCCCAGGTGATGTCAACTCCCGCGCCACTTTTCACGTGAATCTTCACGTCGGACGGCTTCTTTCGCGGATCGAGTGGAATGGGCATGCGGGGGGATGAGGTCCGTCAGCGTTTCGAATTCCCGTTGCAGCAGTCGCCCGGGGGAATCGGATTGCCGTGCGGGCAAGTCTTGGGATGGCCGAGGAACGTGCAGATGCGCTGGTCAAGCTCTGGGCTGATGATGTGCTCGAACCTGCAGGCTTGCGTGTGAGCTTCGGTGTCGTCGACGGCGAACGTGTCTTTGAAGAGACGTTCGGCTAGCCGATGCCGGCGCACTACGCCTCGCGCCCGCTGGCTGCCCACCGGCGTAAGCTGCGCCTCGCCGTCTTGCATTTCGACCAGGTGCCGCTCGCTCATCCGGCTCAAGGTTCTTGACGCAGATTCATCGGGTAGAACGGGAAGTTCGCCAGTTGGTCCAGTTGCTTGCAGTGCCTTGATACTCGCGGGTTTGCCTTCTTCGCAGCAAATCCAGATTTGCTCGAGGAGATGATCGAATCGAATTTCGTCGTCAGGCGAAACCGGAGTGCAGCAATCGGCCGTGTCTGCGAGCGGACAGGCGAGAGGATGGCCTGGGCCGTGTTGCGCGGTGTCAAAGTGGAGACGGCCGTGGGCGAGTTCGATGCGGCGGTCGGCTTGACGCGCGATATCTGGGTCGTGCGTGACCATCAAGATCGTGTGGCCGGCTTGGTGTAGCTCGCGGAAAATTTTCAGGACGATTTCTTCGTTGGCTTCGTCGAGATTGCCGGTGGGCTCGTCGGCCAGGATGATTTTCGGCTGATTGATCAGCGCGCGGGCGATGGCTACGCGCTGCTGTTCGCCGCCGGAAAGTTGTGCGGGGAGGTGCGTCATGCGTTCGCCCATGCCGACCCGGCGGAGTGCTTCCTCCGCCTGCTTCTCGTCCGTCACGCTGTGAAAGTACTGCGCGAGCATGACGTTTTCGACTGCGTTCAAATATGGGACAAGGTGAAATTGTTGGAAGACAAAGCCGACTTTCTCGGCGCGGTAGCGGACCATTTCGTTTTCGCCAAGCTTCGAGAGGTCCACGCCATCGACGACAACGCGGCCGGAATTTAGCTTATCGAGTCCGCCAAGAATATTGATGAGCGTCGTTTTGCCCGAGCCGGAGGGGCCCATGAGCGCCACCCATTCGGCGGCTCCTACGTCAAAGCTGAGGTCATCGATAGCGCGCAGCGCCCCGTACTTCTTTACGAGGTTCTCAATGGCGACTTGCGGCGCCGCAGCCGGCGCTTTTGCTTCCGGCAGAATCTGAACGGGCGCGCTCACGCTTCACCTCGGAACACGGAGGCGGGGCGCACGCTTGCGAGCCGCCGAAGCGGATACGCGCTCAGAATTGCAACAATCACAGTAAGTGCCACAGCTACAGGATACACAATCAGCCGTGGCTGCGCTGCCACACCAAACACTTGCTTGCCCAACCAAATCGAAAGAAAAATACCCACCCCCGCACCAATCACGCCACCCGCTAAGCCGAGCAGCGCCGCCTCCATCATAAAAAGCCGCAAAACACGCCGCGTCGCGCCACCAATGGCTTTCATTAGCCCGACGTCGTTCTTCCGCTCCATCGCCACGTTGGTCATCGCCGCCATCACGCAAAGTCCGGTGAGCAGCAGAACGATAACCACCGTGGTCGTCAGCAAACCACTGATGCGGTTGTATATCTTCGCTTCTCCTTCTGTGAATTGACGAAGGGGATGGACATCGGCGTCAGGAATTGCCTGCTTCAGTCTCAAGACGTACGCATCGATTTGACTAGGAGTGCCTGGAACGCTCACCTCTACCACGCTGAAGCGTCCCGGAAGTTTCATGAGACGCTGTACTACCTCGGCGTTGATGAAGATCTGATTGTCCTCAGCACTTCCGAAGTTTTCGATTGCCTGCACGTAACACTGTGATTCAATTGTTGGATCGGGTTCTTCGTATTTAGTCACCGTAGAGACCGTGAGAGAGTCCCCGGCGTGAATGTGTAATCGAGTAGCGACTGCGGAGCCTGCAAAGCAATTTGGCATGTCCCAGCCAGTTGGCTCAGTCGACTCGATAGCCCTGGACGGGAGAAGACTAAGAAAATTCTTGTTCGAATAGCCCGCTATAACAGCGGGCGCCCAAGATGAATTCATGCCCGGCTCTCTTGTGTGGTCAACGGCAACGTTGATCACAACGTAGAGAAATCCCGAAGCCAAGAGTTGGCTTGAATCGATCATCTCCGCGCGGCGCAGAACCGACTCCTCGATAGTCTGGTTCACTCCCTGAGATTGCGAGCCATCGCGCGGTCCGATGATTACGTTCGCCCCGAAAGCGCGGAACTCAGAGGTGATGCGGCGCCTAGCGTCAACTTGAAGATTGAGTAGGGCGGCAGTGACAGCCGCGCCAGCGCCGAGAGCGAGCAAAATCACAAACACACGGCCGCGATTTGAGCCAAGCAGTCGGCGAACGATGCGCCAGTACATCTGCCGATTCTGCGTGCTATGGGCCGGCATCATTCACCTCGCAAAATGGGAGCAGGTTCGTAGCGCGAAGCGCGGCGCAGAGGGATGGCGCTGCCTAGGAGCGTGACTCCGGCGGCCAATGCAAGAACGGCAACCAGTACGAGCAGCGACGGCGCAGGAGCAACGCCGAAGATCTTTTGTCCGACTAGGCGAGCAAGAATGATTCCGAGCGAATAGCCGATGCCGCCGCCAACAAACGCAAGCAAAAGCTGTTCCGCGGCCAACAAGAAACCAACCGTGCTCGAGCCTGCTCCCAAAGCCTTCATCAAGCCAATTTCTGTGCGGCGTTCAATCACCGATGCCGCCGAAGAAGCGCCGACAGCCAGCGCCGCAGCCAACAACGCCGCGAGCGTTACCATCCAAAGCAAAGCTCGAACCCGCGTGAGGATGGTGCCCTCGCCCTCCGCCACGCGCCGAATCACGCGCACGTCCGTCCCAGGCAGCACCTGCGCAATCGAATATGCAATCGAAGAAACATACGGGCTGCACGACCATCGCTCGAATTCGTCCTGTTTCATTGTCTTAGGATCGCGTCGCGCAAAATCATCTTCGGGCTTTGTCAGCGCGCTCACGAGGAGCTTGCGGTACTGGCCGGGCTTCCCTGCAAGCGATTGCGCGCTTGATAGCGGTACCAAAATAGATTCATCTTCTGGGCCGCCCGAAGAGAGTATCCCTGTGACTTTCATTGGAGACGGAATCTTGGTGACCATACCAGTAGCTAGGGAAATGAAGTCGCCGACCTTGACGTAATTCTTCCGTGCGAACGCGGTTCCTACCACGCATTCTCGGGCATCGTCGGAGAACCATCGGCCGTCGATTTGCCACCAGGGGCTCGTCTTCGCAATTCCCGTCTGAAATTTTCCGCCGTCCGGAAGCCGGACCGTGTGATCGGCCCAAGTCCCAATCAAGGAAACTTTGTCGATCCATTTCTGGGATGCCAACGGCAAGGCGCCAACTTGGAGTTCGAGCGAAGGGGTGAAGGCGATGATGTTGTTGTGCCAGAAAACTGTTTTGATCTTGGGCAGGTCTGCTTCAGGAAGATACGCACCCGAGTTAACTGGCCGATAGTCGACGCCTCCAATCTCGAGCGGCAGTGAATCGCCCTGCGGCGTAACTAGCAAGTTGGCGCCGAGGCTGCGAAACTCGCTCGCCAACCGGTCGCCCACGTCGAGCGAAACGCTCAACGCCGCCGTCACCACGGCCATGCCCAACGCCAGCGCCGCCGCAGTCAGCACCTTACGGCGCGGACGGCGCGTAAACGAATCGGCAACAAGTCGCAGAAACATAAACTCTGTAGGGGCACGATTCATCGTGCCCGCGTACGAAATCTCCCGGGCCGCGCATCCGAGCGGAACGCAGAATCGCTACTGCGGAATCAGCTTAGTTGCTTGCACCAGCGAAGAAACATCCAGCACTAGATCGCCGCCATCCACATGCGACGGCACCCCGATCGGATTGCAGCCGCCAGCCTCGCCGATCGTCGGCACATAAATCGCCGAGCCGCAATGCCTGCAAACTACGTTCTGCCCGTCCTGGCGATAACCCTCGGCCCCGCAAATCCGGCATGCGTCCAGCGCCGTCCCATAGCCATTGGGCTTCTTGATGATCATGAAGCGCAGCGATTGCCCGCCCGCATTTATCGTGAACAAGTGCATCTTGCCGTCCTGCACTTCGCTCACAGGAATGCGCACTTCGTTGCCGACGGCCGCGATGGCCCGCGCTGAAGGCTGTGCGGAATTCGCGCGCGTATAAACGAAGTCTCCGGTTAGTAGCAAAATCACCGAAAAACATCCCGTAGCCGCCGCGATCATCCAACGCCGCTGCCGCCGATTCTGCGCCTCGACCAGCCGTTTCTCCGCTTCCCCAGCAGTTATCTGCGCGGCCTTCGCTTGCGAAGCCGATTGCCATTCACGCAAAACCAGCAGCGCCGCCGCGCCAAAGATCAGCACAAAGAAAAACAACTCGTTCCGAACCACCGGGCCGATGATGGCCATCTCAGCCTTGCTGGATGGTATCCACTGCGCCTCGCTCAATTCGTGCAAGCCTGTCAACGCAAGCTGAAAGCCCACCAAGATTAAAATGGCGCTGGTGACGGCAAAAAACCGATGCAAAGGAACCCGCAACGTGCCCTTAAAAAAGAACACTCCCACAGCTACAGCCGCCCCAATTCCCACAGCGGTCCCAATCCACGTCTGCAAGCCCTCGCTCGACAGCTCCACCGTCCGCAAAATGATCGCGAGTTCCGCACCTTCGCGCAAAACCATCAAAAACACAAAAAGGAAAATCCCCCAACCCGCCGCCGCACCAGCCCGCCCCACGTAACTCTCTATCTTCTGCTCGATTTCTTTTTTCAGGTGGCGCGCAACGCGGTTCATCCATAAGATCATCGTAACAACGAACGCTGCCGCGACGAGGTACATCACTCCCTCGAACCCGTCTTCGCTAATCCGCCAGCGCTCCAGTGCAATCGCCACGGCCAGGCTTAGCGCCGCCGCGGCAGCTACGCCATACCAAACAAAACGCGCCAGTTGCGAGCGGCCCGTACGCGAGAGATAGACCAGGATGATACCGACGACCAGGGAGGCCTCGACACCTTCACGCAAAGCGATGAGAAAAGCTGGGAGCAAGCAATCTCCAGTTGTTATTCAGTTGCAACTACGCTTTAAGTCTACGCTTTGTATGAATTTACGTCAACCGGACCAGTTCGGTCCGACTTTCCCAGCTCAACCTACGGTAAAATACATGGCTTGCTCATTTCAATGACGATCGTCACTTACAGCCGCCAAGCCCTCTCCATCCTGCTGGCGTTTCTCCTATGCGGTGCGCCGTCTCTCGCGCAAGCTCCGTCTCCTGCGCAAACCCAGTCTTCTCCCCCACAGACGGCTCCCCAGGAAGACAAATTCGAACCCACTCCGCATCCCAATCCGAAATACGCCAAGAAAATCTCCGAGCTGGGCGACAAAGCGCTCGCCGACGGCCACCTGGATGAAGCGCTGAACTACTTCGAGCAAGCCGCGCGCTACGCACCGCAGGACACCGCTCTCATCGAACGCATTGCGTCCATGCGCTCGAAGCTCGTTCGCGAACACGTCGAGGCCGCGGAGCGCGACGCCCTGGCCGGCCATGCCGACGTGGCCACGGAAGAACTCGCCAAGGCGCTGCTCATCGATCCGGGCAACACCATCGTCGCCGAGCGCATGATCCAGATGAAGGCGATGGGCGACGAGCCGCTCGCGGTGCCCGATCAGAAAATTGACGGCATGCCGCAGCTGAAGCCCCGCGCCGTCAAACAAAACATCAACCTGCGCGGCGATTCCAAAGCCGTTTTCGAGCAACTGGGGCAAATCTTCGGCATAAGAGTCACCTTCGATCCAGACTTGCCCGCGACGCCCGTCCATGTGCACTTGGACGACGTCGATTTCAACACTGCGCTCAAGATTCTCAGCGTCGAGACTGGCACCTTCTCCCGCCCCTTAACATCCACTCTTTTGTTCGTGGCTCAGGACACACAGGAAAAGCACCGCCAATATGCCGCGGAAGCAAAACAATCGTTCCTCTTGCCCGCCTCCGTCGCGACCGAAGAAATGACCGAATTGGGGCGCGTTCTGAAAGAGATGACTGGATCGACGCGCGTCGAACTCGATGCCCAGGCCCGCACCATCACCATGCGCGACACTCCGGAAAGACTCGCGCTTGCGGGAGCGCTCATTCGTCAAGCCGAAAAAACACGCGGTGAAGTGTTGCTCGAAATAGAGATCCTCGAGGTGGATCGCAACAAGGCGCGCGATATGGGAATTCTTCCGCCTACTTCCTTGCGGTTGATTACTTTGACCCCCGGCCTCATTGGGCAATTGAAGGCGGCGCAAGACGTCAGCACCCTCATAACGCTCCTGGCGAGCATTTTCGGAAACGGTGGAACCTCCGCTAGCGCCGGAACTTCCCTCAGCTCCCTTATCCCTCCAGTGGCTCTGGTGGGAGGAGGCAAATCAACGTTTCTCCTTACAATGCCGGCGCTAGCCGCGCAGTTTTCCGATGCGCTGACCCTCGTGCATAGCGGCACACAAGTCTTGTTGCGTGCGCAGGATGGCAAACCTGCCTCCTTCTTCGTCGGTGACCGCTATCCGATCACTCTCTCCCTGCTCTCCGGAAGCCTCGGCGCCTCCACGGCCGCCACTTCGGTAGGCAGCGTTACCGGCAGCCTGCTGCCTAGCGCTTCCTATAACGTCGGCGTCGGGCCCGTGGCGCTCACCTCCGCTGACTTCCGAAACGTAGGGGTGCAGGACCTTGCCGTAGTCAACGAGCTCGATAACACCCTCACCATTCTCCAGAATCAGGGCTCGGGAACTTTTCTCCAGGCGGGTTCGCCCATCTCGCTGGGCGCCGCGAGGACGGTCGCGCCCGCCATTGCTCCCTCGATTGCTTCTGCCGTTCTCACGACCAGCGGTTTTCATGATCTCGTGGTCACCGATCCGGTCGCCAACACCGTGCAAGTTCTCCTCAGCAACGGCGACGACACATTCAAGGAAGCTACAGGTTCTCCTATCACCGCAGGCCAGGAACCTAGCTCCATCGTCCTGGGAGATTTCAATAACGACGGCAATCAAGATTTTGCTGTCACCAATTTCAAGGACAACACTTTTTCTCTCTTTCTCGGCAACGGCGATGGCACCTTCAAGCAGGCAACGGGTTCGCCCTTTCCCCTGCCGACCACAGCCACTGGACCCATTGCGATGACTTCGGCTGACTTTAATTCGGACGGCAATCTGGATTTAGCGCTCGTGAATCAAACGACTAACAACGTCACCGTTCTTCTCGGCAATGGGAATGCTACGTTCTCACTCGCTAGCGGTTCTCCATTCCCCGTGGGTAAAGCTCCAGTCGCCGTCGCTTCGGCGGACTTGAATGGCGACGCCCGCCCAGACCTGGTAGTTGTGAATCAGACGGACAACACCATCAGCGTCGAGTTGGGCAACGGCGATGGAACCTTTACAGCGGCGCCAAACTCGCCGCTCGCAACAGGACAAGCGCCGACAGCCGTCGCCATCGCAGATTTCAACGGGGATGGCATCCCAGATATTGCCGTGACCGACCCACAAACGGATAGCGTGTCGGTCTACCTCGGTCTTGGCCAGGGTCTATTCGCGACGGCTTTCGAGCTTCCGGTCGGCACAAATCCCACGGCCATCCTGGCGGCCAGCCTCAGCGGTGCTACCCTACCCGATGTCGCGATTACGAACGATCCCTCCGGCACTCCGGGCCAGGTCACCGTCCTCCTGAGCCCCGCCAGCCTCTTTACCAATGTTTCGGGTGGCATCGCGCAGCAACCCTATCCGGGCGCGGAGTACGAAGATATCGGCGTGAAAATCAAAGCCACACCCAGTCTTCATCCGAATGACGAAGTGACGCTGCAGTTGGAGTTCGAGATTCGCGCGCTCGCCGGTTCCAGCATCAACGGCATTCCCATCATCACCAACCGCACGCTGTCCCAAACTGTGCGCATCAAGGAAGAAGTGCCCACGGTCATCAGCGGATTGTTGGACAATGAAGAAACACGCACGATTACCGGCCTGCCCGGCTTTGCGACTCTTCCCGCCGGAATCGGCTATGCCTTCGGGCAGAGAAGTACCACTGCGCAGGACACCGAGCTGCTGATTCTGATCACTCCGCATAAACTACGGCTTCGCGACCGCGTGTCTCGCTCTATTTATGTCGGCCGCGACCCCAGCGCGGGTAGCACTGCCGCGCACGCTCCGCCGCCGCAGCGGCAGCCGTGATCCAAACGGCAGGCACACGCGCCTGGCAGGACTTCCCTGCTAACTTTTTCCTTTAGGGCAATGGTTCGAAAACGACGATGGGTTGATAAGTGCGCGGTACCAGCGCTTCCGCGATGGCGACTAGTTTGTCCTGCTGGCTGAAAACGCGCAAACGCGGCGGTTTAATTTCGCCCGCATCCAGCTGCAGCGTAGCGCCGGGAGGCAGCTCGACTCGGCCAGGCTGAATTTGCGAAACTTGTACGTTGAATTTCGTTCCGTGCCGCACGCGTTTCTCGATGACGGGCAGTACATTCACCCGCGGGAAATTCGGAAGTAGATTTTCCAGCTTGATCAGGCAATCGGCAAATTTTCCTGCGCGGGAAGCTTCCGCCAGCTCTTCCAGCTTGATCGCCTGCTCGATGGAAAATTCGCCGACCGCTGTTCGCGTAATCTCCGATAAGTGCGCCCCGCACCCGAGTTTCTGCCCCATGTCGTGCGCAAGCGAGCGGATGTAGGTTCCCGAAGAGCATTCGATCACAAAGCGCGCCACGTTCCCTTCGATTCCAGTAAGCTTGTATTCGAAAAGTTCGACTTCAACTGCTTTTAGTTCAACGGGCTGCTTCTTGCGCGCCAGTTCGTATGCAGGCACTCCTTTAACTTTTTTCGCCGAGAAGGCGGGAGGCATTTGCTCGAAACGGCCCACGCTCTCCGCCGCCAGCTTTTCGAGAGCGGCAGCCTCCAGTAAGGGAGGATTGTCCGGCCCTTGCGCTTCTCCATCCGAATCGTAAGTATCTGTCGCGAAGCCAAAGTGAAATCCCGCCGAGTAGCGCTTCCGACGCCCGCCATAAAACTGAACCAGCCTCGTTGCTCGCCCGAGCAGTAGCACCAGGACTCCTGTCGCCAGCGGATCAAGCGTGCCGAGATGCCCGATCTGGCGGAATCCCGCTAGATGACGCACCGCATCAACGACGTCGTGGGAAGTTTTTCCCCGGGGCTTATCGATCACGAGCGCGCCGTCAAACGGCGCAGGCTGAGGCTGGCGTGGCATGCAATAGGTGGTCAGCGGGAAATTTTCACTTGAAAACGCCGCGTCCGCTAAGACGCGGCCGGCTTGTCCTTCTTCATCTCTTTCAAAAGCTGATCGATGCGCTCGGTATATTCCTGCGAATGATCCAGCGCAAAATGCAGCTCCGGCAATCGCCGCAACTGCAGCCGCTCGATCAATTCGCGCCGGATAAATCCGGAAGCATGTTCCAGCGCCTTGATCGCGTCCTTCTGCTCTTTTGCGGACCCCTGCATGTTGATGAACACGCGCGCGTGCTTCATGTCCGGCTGCACGCGCACTTCGCTGACCACCACCATGCCTTCAAGCCGCGGATCCTTCAGCTCACCCGCGAGCATGGCGTTGATTTCGTGAGCGATCTCTTCGCCCACGCGTTCATGACGATGATTGGCTGGACTCATTTACGTTCCCGCAAGCTGCCTAAATAATTTCGATTGCCTGATTGATCAAGAACGAGCCCAGAATCCGGTCCGCTTCGTCCAGGACTTTTTGCAGTACTTCGTTGACATACTTCTCTTCATTCGCAAGCGTTACAATGCCGACTACCGACCGCTGCCACGCGTCGTGGTGGTCCAGCTCCGCCACTGCAACATTGAACTGCCTTCGCAACTTATCCTTCAAGCTGCGCAGCACTTGCCGCTTGTCCTTCAACGATTGCGCGTCTGGGATGTGCAGCTCAAGGGTAAGCAGGCCGACCGGCATGAGCGCTCCGGGGACTATCTTTTACTTGCGGCCGGCGGCCCCGACGGTCTGGCCCGCCGCTTCCGCGGCGCTCAGCTTTGTAACGCTGAAGCATTCCAAAATGTCGCCGACTTTCACGTCGTTGAAATTAGCAATGCCCGCGCCGCATTCAAATCCCGTGCGTACTTCGCTCGCATCGTCCTTGAACCGCTTCAGCGAGCTGAGCTTCGACGTGTAGATGACCGCTCCGTCGCGCACCACGCGAATCTGCGCATCGCGCTTGAGCACGCCTTCCACGACGTAGCATCCCGCAACCGTTCCGGAGCCTTTGACGCGGAACGTGTTGCGCACTTCGGCGCGGCCCAAATGCGTTTCCTGTATGACGGGCTCGAGCAGGCCTTCCATGGCCTTTTTAATTTCGTCAGACACTTCATAAATGATCGTGTGCGAACGGATGTCCACGTGTTCCTGTTGCGCCAGCTCCATGGCCTTGCGGTCCGGCCGAATCCCGAACGCAATGACGATGGCGCCGGAAGCGGAAGCCAGCAGCACGTCGTTTTCCGTTACTGCGCCTACGCCCGAACCGATAATCTTCAGCTTCACCTGATCGGTCGAAAGCTTCGGCAGCATTTCGCTCAGTACTTCCACCGAGCCCTGCACGTCCGCCTTGATGACGATACCCAATTCCTTTACATCGCCAGCCTTGAGCTGCTCGTGCAACTGGTCGAGCGTGATGCGTGCCCCGCTCGAACGCGCCATCTGCGCGTCGCGCTGCTTACCTTGCCTGTATTCGACGATGTGACGCGCCTTGGCTTCTTCCGTCACCTGGAAATGGTCGCCCGCATCCGGCACGCCTTGCAAACCCAGCACTTCCACCGGCGTCGATGGCGGCGCATCCTTGATGGCTCGCCCGCGATCGTCGAACATCGCGCGCACCTTGCCGAACACCGAGCCGCAAATGAAAAAGTCGCCGGAGTTGAGCGTTCCGTTCTGCACGAGCACCGTCGCGACAGGTCCGCGTCCCTTATCAACGCGTGACTCTAGCACCGTGCCGCTTGCAGGCGCGTCCGGATTGGCCCTCAACTCGCGCAAATCAGCGACCAGTAAAATCGTTTCCAGCAGCTTGTCGATGCCCTTTTTCTGTTTCGCGGAAACTTCTACAAATTCCGTATCCCCGCCCCATTCCGAGGGAACCAGGTTCACGTCGGAAAGCTGCCGCTTCACGCGCTCCACTTGCGCTTCTGGCTTGTCGATCTTGTTGATGGCCACAATGATGGGTACCTTCGCGGCCTTCGCGTGATCGATTGCTTCTTTGGTCTGCGGCATCACGCCGTCATCGGCGGCTACCACAAGCACCACAATGTCCGTAACTTTCGCGCCGCGCGAACGCATGCGCGTGAACGCTTCGTGACCCGGCGTGTCCACGAAAACGACGCTGCGATCGTTTACCATCACCTTATAAGCGCCGATATGCTGCGTAATTCCGCCCGCTTCGCCGCCCGCCACATCCGCTTCGCGAATCGCATCGAGCAAGCTGGTCTTGCCATGATCGACGTGGCCCATGACCGTAACCACCGGCGGCCGCGGCTTCAAACTTTCCTTGGTCTCTTCTTTCGCAACTTCCAGCACCATCTCTTCTTCCAGCGAGACGACGCTTACGACTCCGCTGAACGTTTCCGCAAGCGTAGTCGCCGTAGGCACATCCAGCGCCTGGTTGATGCTGGCGAAAACGCCTCGATCGAGCAGCGTCTTCAAAAGATCCTTCGCGCGCACATCCAGCTTTTCCGCAAGTTCCCGGATCGTGATGCCTTCCGTTATCGTAACTTCGCGCGGCTGGCGCGGCTCCGGCGGAGCAATAACGGCTGCCGCGGAACGGCGGTCTCCTGCTCCCGGACGCTGGCGCGTCGGGTGCAGCTTGCGCTCACCCTCCTGCTCGCGCTTGTCCATGACCGGACGCTGTCTCTGCGCCGGCTTTCGCGTGTAGAGTGGCTTGCCTGGCTCCGCCTTTGGCGGCACTTTGTCCGGCGGCAGCGCCGGTAGCATTCCTGGACGTCCCGGCATGCGCGGTCCAGGACGCGTGCCCATGGGCGTCGCTCCGCGCCGCTGTTCAAAAGGTCGATTCGCTGGCGAACTGCCAGTCCCGCCCGGTCCACCGGGTCGCGGCGTGTATTGTCTTCCCTGCCCGCCTTGCTGCATGGGACGCATCGGCTGCCCAGGACGTGGTCCGCCGCCGGAGCGTTGACCACTTCCCGGCGTAGTTCCAGGCACTGGTCCGCGATTCCCCGTCGGCAATGGCCGGGCAGGCGTAGCAGGCCGCGCTCCAGGAGCACCAGGGGCCGCAGCCGCCGGGCGCACCGTAGAAGGTTGAGTACCGCCGGACGGACCCGCGGGCCTCGTTGCAACTGGCCCAGAAGCCGGACGCCCTGCTGGCGTTGGTGAGGGTGGCCGAATCGGAATAGCAGGCGCAGGAGCTTTCGGCGCCGCTGCCGCCGGCGCAACTGGCTTTGCAACAGGTGGCACGGCAGCCGGTGCCCCAGCAGGAGCCGTAACAGGCGCCTTTGGAGCCGCTGGCGCCGCAACTGGCGCAGTCGATACGGGAGCAACCGCAGCCGGAGTCGCAGGTGCGACAGGTCTCACGGCTGGTGCTAAAGGAGATGCAACAGGCGCGGCAGGTGGCGCAACGGTCGGTGCCGCAGGTTTCACCGCCACGCTAGGCACCACAGCAACGGGCGTCGGAGGAGGAGCCGCTGGCCTCATCCTTGCAGCTTTTGCGGCAGCTTCTTTTGCAGAGGCTTCCGCCTTCGCAGCCGCTTCGGCCGCAGCTTCTGCCTCAGCCTGCCCCAAAATATTCTTGCGAACTTTCTCCGCGACGTCCTCAGGGATCGAGCTCGAGTGCGTCTTCTTTTCCGTGACGCCATACCCCGGCAAAAGGTCAATAATCGCCTTCGCCTTGACCTCGAGTTCGCGGGCCAGTTCGTTGATTCGGACTTGGTTTGCTTCGCTCATGCGTCCTATAGACCGTTCCACGGTCAAAAATCAGTCGGCCTCCATTGCATCAAGGCCACTCACTACTCAGCTTAAGGCTTTGGCTCTTCCTCTGTTTTAGGCGCGTCTTCCGCGTGTTCGGCCGCCGGTTCTGTTCCTGCTGTCGCCGCAGCTTCGCCGTCAGCCTCAGAGCTGTCCGAAGTTTCTTCCGTCGCAGCCGCGCCCTCAGCGGTTTCCGAACCCGCTTCCGTATTTCCTTCAGCCTCGGCCGCTTCACCTTCTGTAGCCGCCGCTTCGCCTTCCACCGCCACTTCTTCCGTCGCTTCGCCAGCCGGCGCAGCCGCCGCACCTTCCGCACCGCCTTCATAAAACCGGTTCACAGCCTGATAAATCTTGTCCACCATCTTCTCGCCGATGCCCGGAATCTCCATCAACTGCTCCGGCGTCATCCCCGCGAGTTTCTCAACGTTCGTAATCCCCGCCGCCTCAATCTTCTCAATCGTCTTCGCGCCCACACCCGCCAGCGCTGTCAACGGCGTCGTCGGCGCGGTCAGAGCCGTCATCTGCTCTTCAATTTCCTGCCGCTTCTCTTCCTCGCTCTTGATATCGATATCCCAGCCAATCAACTTGCTCGCCAGCCGGACATTCTGCCCCTTTTTCCCAATCGCCAGCGAAAGCTGCGAATCCTCTACAATCACTTCCAGCTTCTTGTTCTCGGGATCGGTGATCTGCACGCGCGTCACCTTCGCCGGGCTCAGCGCCTTCTGCGCAAACGCCACCGTCTCTTCGCTGTACGGAATAATGTCAATCTTCTCGCCGCGCAGTTCGCGAATGATCGACTGCACGCGCATCCCCTTCATGCCCACGCACGCGCCCACCGGATCGACGTCCTTATCCCGGCTAGCCACCGCAACTTTCGTCCGCTCGCCCGCCTCGCGCGCCGCAAAACGAATCTGCACCGTCCCGTCGTAAATTTCCGGCACTTCCATCTCAAACAATCGCTGCACCAAACTCGCATCCGCGCGCGACACAATCACCTGCGGCCCCTTCGCCGCACGGTCCACCATCTTGATCACTACGCGCAGCCGCTCACCGATGTTGTACGTCTCGAGCTTCGACTGTTCCCTCTTCGGCAAACGCGCTTCCGTCCGCCCCATATCCACAATTAAATCCGGGCCTTCGGCGCGCTTCACAATCACCGTCACCAGCTCGCCCACACGCGTGTGGTACTCGTTGTAAATCGTGTCGCGCTCGGCCTCGCGCACCTTTTGTAAAATCACTTGCTTGAACGTTTGCGCCGTAATTCGCCCGAACGCATCCGTGGACTTCGCCGCAATAATTTCCGTCCCAATCTCCGCTGACGGATTCTTTTTCTTCGCTTCCGCCAGGCTAATCTCTTTCTTCGGGTCGGCTACTTCTTCCACGACCGTATGCACCGAAAACACGTCCACCTGCCCCGTCTCCGGATTGAACTTCGCGCGCAGGTCCTCTTCCGTCTTGTAATGCTTCCGCGCCGCCACCACCATCGCGTCTTCAATCGCCGACACCACGATCGTCGTCTCGATGTGCTTCTCGCGGCTCAACATCTCAATTTGCTGATAAAGCAGGTTCGCCATGTAAATTTTCCGATCGCTTCCCGTTCCTAATTCCTGTTCCTTTTCCTAATCCCGCTTCCCAAATCTTTGAACTTTCTTTCCCTCTTAAACTCTTCCTTCCTCTTTCTTCTCTGCGCAACCTCAGCGTCCTCTGCGCCGGCGTTTACTCCGACCCGGTCGGAGCGTTATCTTTTCTCTTCGCCTTTTCTACTCACTACTCACTACCCACTACTCACTCTCTTCTAAAACTCCACCATCAAATTCGCCTTCCGTATCATCCCCAGCGGCACTTCCACCGTCCGCGCCACTTTCCCCTTCAACTCCAACCGCACCTTCCCATCCACAATTCCCGCCAACCGCCCCTCAAAATATTTCTCATCCTCGACAGGCTCGGTCGTCGAGATCTTCGCCATCCGTCCGCGAAACCTCTCGTACTCCGCCGGCTTTCGCAAAGCCCGGTCCATCCCCGGCGAGCTCACCTCCAAGGTGTACCCTGCGGCTCCCGGAATCAGCTCTTCCACATCCAGAATCACGCTCAACTGCTGGCTCACTCGCTGGCAATCCGCGTGGCTAACACCCAACTCCCCGCCCTCGCGCGCCTCCGCGCCCGCCAACACCGTCCCTGCCGCGTCCGTCATCGCCGCCCCAGCCTTCGGCACACGGTCGATGCTCACCCGCAGGAAGCGCTGCTTCCCCACTTTCCACTCAACATCAAAGATTTCCAGCCCTTCCGACCGCGCAACTCGCTCGGCGGCTTCCCGAATTTTTTCCAAATCCAACCGAAGACTCCCCAAGCAATGCCGGTGTCCACTGCCCTCCAACCGGCCCAACAAAAAAGTGGGCTTGCGCCCACCCATCCGTGCGACCTGCTTCAGAGCGAAAATAGAGTATATTCCGCCAGCAAGGTAAAAGCAAGATACGGTGGAACGTGGCTCCGCTCCAGGCATTGCCGATGCCCGATGCAAGCCCCCAGCTCTCAGCCTTCGACCTGCGTTTTCCGTTGTGTGCCAGCGAAAACACCCCGTGGCCAGGAAAACGCGGCTCCTCCTCATCACATCGACTAAGTCATTTGAAATCAATAGCCCAAATTTGGCCCTTGGGCTGCACTTTGAGTCTCCCGTGACGCGCGCGGCGAAAATCTCTGGAGCAACCGCAATCCTGCTACTTGTCTGCTCGCTCGCAGCCATTCTGCGGCCCCGGTTCTCGCGCCAACTCGTCCATCAACTGGCCCGCTGGCACTCCGATCGCCTCCAAACCGCCCTGGTCAGCGATTTGAGCTCCGTGTTACCAAACGTAACCTTCTGGGCTTGGGAGCGCCCTGAAGATCTTCGTTTCCTTAGCGATCAAAAAGCCGGCGTAGCCTTCCTCGCAACGACTCTCTATCTCGAAACACCGCAAGACAATACAACAAGCCGACCTTCCCTGCTTGTTCGTCCGCGCTTCCAACCTCTTCGCGTGGGTCCCAGGACTTTTCTGACTGCCGTCGTCCGCATCGAAACGCCTCGCTCTCTGCCTCCCAGCGCCTTCTTCAAAAATATCTCGTCCGAGAAACCATCCTCACAACCGCAAGTTGACGATGAGCGGCCGCTCTCGCTCGATCCTCAAACCTCCGCAATTCTTCACCGCGCCGCGAACGAAATTTCCACTCTACAAAATCTTCCCGGCGTCCGCGCCATTCAAATTGATTTTGACGCCACCGTAAGCCAGCGCTCTTTCTATTCCGCTCTTCTCTCCGCCGTTCATCGCCAGCTTCGTCCCTCCATGCCGCTCTCCATCACCGCTCTTGCCTCCTGGTGCATCGGTGATCCCTGGCTCGCCAATCTTCCTCCTGGCACGATTAACGAAGCCGTCCCCATGCTTTTCCGTCTCGGCCCCGACGCCGCCGATGTCATCGCCTTCCTCCACTCCGGAAATGAATTTCCCGTAGCCGCCTGCCGCGCCAGCCTCGGCCTCTCTGCCGATGAACCTCTCTCGCAAAAACTCCTCACCAACCGCTTCTCCGGCGCCTCTCCCGCCCTGCGCCGCAAACGAATTTACATTTTCTCACCGCGCGCACAGACGCAATCCGCCGCGCAATTTGTCATCGAGGAGTGGCATCCATGATTCATCGCATCGCCCGTGCTTCCATCGCGTTCGCTCTCGTACTCACTCTGATTCTTCCCCCTCCGCCGGCCGCCGCTTGCGGCCCATTTTTCTCCGTCACCGTCTTCATTCAAACCAAACATCCCGATCTCCCTTTGGAAATATTCGCCGCCGGCAAACTCGGCGTCCTCCAACCGACCTACGCGCGCTCCTATCTCGTCGTTGCCTATCGCTATCTCTCCGGCATCCCGTTCGACCCGTCCGAGCAACAACAGCTCGTCGCTCTCTGGGCCCACCGCCTCGACCGCGAACAAGAGTGGCTGAAGCACACAAAAGGCGACGCCTATCAACAATGGCTCGAAGCCAGATTCAACTTCGGCACCGGTGGAAAACCCGCTCCGCCCAAAAATGAGGACGATGCTTACGCCGGCTACCGCTCCGACGCCTCAAACTACTCTCAATTTGAAAATTGCGCCGCCGACGCTTTTATAACCGCCGCCAAAACTCTCGAAGCTCGTTCGAAACAATTCGGCCAGCACAGCGAAGAAGTTCGCAGTTGGCTCGACGCTCAAGACACCGTCTTCGAGAGTTGCGGTGGATCCGAGTCCGCAACAAGCAATCTCCCCGAGGAAGCGCCTAAGCAGCTTCCCGCCATCATTCGCTCCGATCGCGCCTACCAAATCGCCGCCGCCCATTTCTACAACCAAAATTGGACCGAAGCCGAACAAAGATTCCAGGCTATCGCTCAGGATTCTTCCTCACCTTGGCGCGAAATTGCAGCCATTGTCTCCGTCCGCGCCAAACTTCGCAAAATCACCCTCAGCGAGGACTCGCCCGATTCCGCCAAGAAAAATCTCGCCGAACTAGCCACCATCGACGCCGAACTCCGCAATCTCGAAAAAATCCCATCAATGCACTCCCTACTTCCCGCCATCTGGCGCATGCGCGGCTTCGTCGAGTTCCGCCTCGATCCCGACGCCCGTCGCCGCGAACTCGCCGCCATCCTCGAGCACGCGCAACACCGCTCCACTCTTCGCGAAGATCTCGACGACTACACGCAACTCCTCGATCGCGGAATTGGCGATGACGGCGAAGAAAATTACGCCGAAGAAAATCAAAAAGTCGAACCGCAATCGCCCGCCACCAAGGCCTACCCGAAATCCACTTCTCTCCGCTCGCGCAGTTCGTTGACCGACTGGCTTCTCACCTTCCAAGCGGACGACGCGTCCGCCGCCGCGCACGCCATCGCAGAATGGAAACAATCCCACGCGCTGCCCTGGCTGGTCGCCACTCTCTCCAAAGCCTCTCCCAAAACGCCAAACCTCTCCACGCTTCTCGAAGCCGCCGCAACCATTCCTCCCAGCTCACCTGCTTATCTAACTCTCTCCTTCCACTGCGCCCGCCTCCTCGCCCAATCTGGCAACGAAACCGCCGCTCTGCAAATAGCTGACAAAATCCTTGCTGGAACTCCCACCGTTGATCTCTCTTCTACTGCAAATCTCTTCAAGGCTCTCCGCATGAAGCTCGCCCACAATCTCGACGAATTTCTCCAATTTGCCCCACGCCAAGCCAGCGTCGTCACCGACACCAGCGACAGTTTTCTTCTTTCCGAACCAGAACGCTTTTGTAATTACGATGGCGCCCAAGCAAACGCCGCCTGCAAGGCGCGCAGCTCCGCACCCACTTTCTTCGACTCCGACTCTGCCTCCATCCTCACCGAAGGCCTGCCCACTCGCATTCTTGCGCAAGCCGCCTCCAGCCCTCGTCTGCCCGAAGACCTACGCCGCCAAGTCGCCCAATCCGCTTGGGTCCGCGCTATCCTTCTTCACGACGAACCCACCGCTCGCCAACTCGCTCCCGTCCTCTCCACTCTTTCGCCCGACCTTGCTCCCGGCCTCAAATCCTATCTCGACGCCAACGACTCCTCTCGCCTCTTCGCCGCCGTCTTCCTCATTCTCCATCGCCCCGAACTCCATCCCTACGTCTCCGCTGGCATTGGCCGCGAAACGCCTCCAGGCAAAATGGACAGCTTCCACGACAATTGGTGGTGCTCTCTCTCGACGCCCACAAACGACGAAAGCTGGGGCAACTACTTTTCCATGTACACGCACATGGATGGTCCCATCCTCGCGCTCTACTCCGACAAAAAACTCTACTATCCCGATTTCCTATCCGACGCCGAAAAACAATCCGCCGAGTCTGAATGGACCGCCGCAGCGAAACTCGACACCGCTCCCAATTGGCTCGCTAAAGAAGTCCTCGCCTTCGCCAAATCTAATCCCGACGACCCGCGCGTCCCCGAAGCCCTTCACTACGTCGTCCGCGCCACCCACCTCGGCTGCACCGACGCCACCTCCCGCCGCTACTCCAAATCCACCTTCCAACTCCTCCACTCCCGCTATCCCCACAACCCCTGGACCACCAAAACACCCTACTGGTATTAGCAGCTGTCTCATAAAAGCCTTCCTAGGGGTCGGAGCTTTAGCTCCGACATAGAAACCCGGCAAAACAGGGCTTCAGCCCCTGAGGAAACTCCCTGCTCCGCCGCTTGATACATTTGTGAGACAAGTCCTAGCGACTCAACTCCGCCCCTGTAAGAGCGCGACACGTTTACCCTGCTTGGCCTGAGGAACGAAGGGAGCCTAGAAGGGGCGTGCCCTCTTTCTCTTTCCCCGACGGGTCTCCACAAGCTGTCATCCTGAGCGCAGCGAAGGACCCTGGCAACATCACGCCCATCTAAAAATCACTGAGGCTAGCCACCCCATTCCCCCGTAGGGGCACGACACGTTTACCCTGAGCGTAGCGAAGGGTCGTGCCCTCTTCCCGACGCCACTGGCCCCACGACTCGCCTCACCGTCATTCCGAGCGAAGTGGGCCGACTCTTTTTCCTTCATCATCGCTCCTGCGATGATGTCGGCCCACGCAGTCGAGAACCGTTGCCCCATCGCACGCATTCTGTGCGATGAAATCTCTCTTCGTCTTTCCTTTCCCTGCGCCTCCCCCAGCAAAAAACTTCTAAAATTTTTCTTGCACTCCACCACGCACGCGTTACTCTCGCATCAGCAGTTCAAAAAGGAGGGCCACAATTGGCCACGCTCAACGTCAACATCCCGCGCTTCTACTGTCTTCTCCGCAAAGAATTTCTCTACGACGGCCTTTCTCACCACAATGAATTCGTAAACGTCTGCGTCTTTGCCGCCTCCTCCATCAAAGGCCACGCTCTCGGCTTCCACGCGCTCACCGACAACGGGGCCGTCATTTGGCGTCTCCCCATTCACGCGTTCTGCCACAAGAACGACGCGCCCAACGTCCCACTCGACTGGCTCCAGTTCTGGGATTGTTTCAGCTACGAAGTCAGCTGCACCACGTTCGATCGCTTGCAGGACTCACGCGTCCGCGTCCAGATGAAAGACCGCTCCTGGGAAGGCGGCCAATATCTCTTCACGCTCGATTGGTTCGCTAGCGAAGACGCCGAAGAAGCCGGCGACGGCGGCCACAAGTGCGCCCACATCATCGCGCTCGACAACGGCAACTTCGCCGCCCAGCCCAACAACCGCATCCAATGGTTCTGCCCCGCCTTCATCACGCCCTTCACCGATAAGCCCGACTACCTCACCAACACCCGCATCTGGAAAGTAGAACGCGAAACCGAAACCACGCAGGCCTACTTCTACGACACCGTTGGTGCCGCACCGCGCCAAGCCCAAGTCCAGCTCCACGCCAAAGGCCTCCGCTCCGACGATCCTCCGCCGAAAAATCCCTAGGCTCTCGCGCGCCAGAGCAGCGTGAAATTCTTCGCGTCGCCTACCGGGTAAGAAGATGGCGCTTGCAAGGCACGCAGCCGATCATCTCTAAGAACGTAAGAAAACGAAAGACCCACCCGCCACAAAACCCACCTTTAATTCAGACGCTCACGGATTGCAGCTTCAACCGCAGTAGAAAGTTACACCGAGGCTAATTCTAGAAATGGTATCCTTGATTGTCCCTTTTATCAGCAGCATCTTGAAAAGGAACCCGATGTCCAACCCGCCCAGACACGGCTCGGCCGAGCCTCATCCTTCCGAGAAATACAACACCGCAAAGGAGGAACGGCAAAACCATGTCGACGCTGTTCTAAGCTCGCCCTCACGCAAAAAGGTAGTCGTGGCCGGGCCCGGTACCGGCAAAACTCACCTTTTCAAGCAGATCCTTAAAGGCAAGACAAAAACACTGACGCTAACTTTCGTTAACTCACTTGTTGACGATTTATCGCTAGACCTATGTGGTCTTTCTGAGGTCAAAACACTGCACAGCTTTGCTCGAGCGACATTAACGAGCCCTACAAAAAAGATTCACGTGTTTCCAAAACTCTCGAAACTGATTCAGAAGGACGCACTCGTCCTTCTGAACACAGAAATCGACTTCGACCACATATTTCACAACAGACATGACGCCGATGAATTAATCGACTTTTACAAACAGCGAAAGGACTTCTACGGGCATTACGGCTACGCGGATGTAATTTATGCACTCGTCAAATATTTTGAGAAAACACCCCGCAGAATTCCTATCTACGAACAGATCGTCGTGGACGAGTTCCAGGACTTCAACAAGCTTGAGGTATCGCTGATTGATCTCTTAGCCCAGAAGAGTCCTATCCTCTTGGCCGGTGACGACGACCAGGCACTATATGACTTTAAGAGCGCAAGCACCGAACATATACGCCAAAAACATACATCGAAAGACTCGGAGTTTGCTTCCTTCAGCTTGCCCTATTGCTCAAGGTGCACCCGCGTGATTGTGGACGCGACGAACGACATCATCACCGCGGCCAAAGAAGCGGGTCATCTGAAGGGGAGAATCAACAAGTCGTTTCTATATTTTGACGACGAACTAAAAGACAAAGAAAGTACAGAGAACGCGAAAATCGTCTATGCAAGTGCATTCGAAAAGCAAATGCCTCTATTCATTGAGCAAAGACTAGAGGAACTCGCAAAACAACTAAAACAGAAATTTGATGTACTAATTATTTCACCATTTAGAGTCCAGTCCCGTTCGCTTGTTCGCGCGCTCCGCGAGAAGGGCTTCCAAAATGTTGAATTCCCCGACAAGCAGGACCCTGACGAACCAACACTACTCGAAGGATTGAAACTCCTGCTTGCAGACAGGAAGAGCAATCTAGGTTGGAGAATAGCTTCGCGCCATTGTTTAAACCAATCAGATTTCGACTCAGCCCTTCACAAGACCCACCCGCCTGGAACCCAGACGATGGTCGACATTCTGAGCGCCAAATGCAAAAAGGAAATCAACCAGTTGCTAAAATCGCTGCGCGCAATTCGCGACGACAAAACAATCGAAGATGGCAGTTTGAGCGAAATCCTAGAAAAGCTGGACTTGAGCCCTAACGAGATCGTCAAGACAGCTTTAAGAGATGAGATTGTGACTGACATGCCCAAGTCCGTTGCACACAGCGTCAGGAAGTTGGCTATAAAGGCGACTACTATACAGAGCTCAAAGGGTCTGGCCGCCCGGTGCGTTTTCATCACCCATTTCGATGACCAATTCCTAGTAAAATCCAAAGAGAAAAAGCTGAGTGATCAAGACATCTGCAGCTTCTTGGTTGCCTTAACGAGAGCCAGAACAAAGGTCTTTTTGATTTCGTCGGACAGCGGGAAGGAGCCAACCTTTCTTAGATGGATTCGCAAAGAACGGATCGAGAGGCATCCTGCTTTCACGAGAGTAGACACCTAATCGGTGGTCCAGCTAGAAGGATCAACCACCTTTTCAAGCGACTGCGACAACGCGAAGGCGTCCTTGACGGCGCGTCCGCGGGGCGTGCTTTATAACGATTTCGATGTCCCGGCCCAGCAGCGTCAGGAAATGCATAAGCCGTTCCGTGGAGAAGCCAGAGAGTTGGCCGCGAAGAAGCCGAGAGATTTTTGGCTGATCAATTTTCAGTATCCGGGCTGCGTTCGCCTGAGTCAGCCGGCGCGAACGAATAGCGTCAGCGACGCGAATGGCGAGCGCGGCCTTTGTGAGGCGCTCTTCCGGATTTGGCAGGCCAAGATCGGCGAAGACATTGCCGCTGCTTTCCTCTACTTCGATTGTTTTAGTCATTGTTCTTTCGTTGCCCTCTGTCGTTCCAGCCATCCGGCGTGGGGGGTGAGAAAGCATTAGCTTCGCACAACGACTTTGACTTTTTCTGCCCCCACCCTTTCGGGTTTGGTTTGGAAAAGGTGGGTCTTCCTCTCTCATGCTGGAGAGTCGTAATCATAAGAATCGATGCGGAGGCAGAATCTCGATACCCCGGAAAGGATTCAACGCAATCAGGTCAGAGTCGCCCGTAATAATGTGCGTCGCGTTCCCGCTCACCGCAAGTTCGAGGAACTTGTCGTCCTTTGGATCACGGCAAGCCGCAATTCGCACATTGACCTCGACCCATTCCGCCTCACGCGTCAAAGCCGCCAGAAAGCTCCGAATATCTTCCTCGTCTATGTATCGAAGGAATTTTTTCCGGCCCAGAACTTCATAAAGCTCGGCGAGCGTCGCAAAGGAAAGTAGGACTCTCCCTTTTTGCAGAGCCAGTTCGAGTGCCTGGCGAGGCTTCGAGTCGGGCAGGAGCAACGCACTAACTAAAACGTTTGTATCGAAGACGCAGCGCAACTACGCGCCCTTGAGGAGAGAATCCAGAATTTCCGGTGTCAGCCCGCGGTCTTTCGCCTTGCGGCCCGAGTCTTCCAGCACTTTCTGTAGCGACGGATATTCCCCGGCAGCCAGCTCTCGAAGCCACAGGCTAAGCAGCGCCTGAATCTTCCGCTTCTGTTCTGGCCCCGCGGAGTCGTAAGCCCGCGCCGTCTGCGGGTCCAGCGGAATCGTGATGGAGGGATACGCCATTTTCTTGCTCTCCCGCAATTCTACGGCAAAAGCCCACCACTCTCCACACTTTACTGCCCACTCCCCGCTCCTTCTCTTTCCTGCTGCTCAGTACTGACTACTCCCTACTCACTCTCCCTCGCCCCCAACCCGCACCAAACAAACGGCTTAGAGTTTATACTTGACAACCAGTACCAATATGTTATAATCGTTGTGTCGATTGGGACACGGACTCTGTCCGTCATCTCGCAAGCCATGGGTCTCTGCCGCGCGGTTCCTAAAATCCCCGCAAAATCTTCAGTCCCTCCCAGGTTACCACTTCATAAAAACCGCCCTCTCCTAACCCCTTCAGAATCAACACTTCCACAAATGTTGATTCCACTCAACTTTAACTCCCGTATCGGCAACACTTACAAAAAACCCCAGGGGGAGGCCCCCGCCTGCAACCCCAAAGTTTGTCAACTCGTCACTGATCCTTCGCCGCTCCTGCGCACGCACACGAACAGCCGCAACCCCAATCCCCTCTATGCTTTACTTCACGGTTCTCTGGATACCCCGGGGGTGGGGTAAGCATCAAAAATAGTTGGCGCAGACTCCAACCCTTCTGTCATACCATCGCCTTTTGAACTTCCAGTTGTTGGATCTGCAGGTTCCGAGGAGCCCAGAAGCGGCATGAACAACGATCGCCATCGCAACCAGCCGCCCCGCCTCGCCCTACTGCTATTCCTCCTTCTTCTCCCGGCGGGTTTCAGAGCGCAAACCGCTCCCCCTTCCTCGCCATCCTCCGCAACCGACGTCGTCATGTTGTCCCTCCAGGCACTCGATGCCCGCGCCGAGCAAACCCAGCGCGTCGGCCAAGGCCTGATGGGCAATGCCGCCGCTGAGCTCGAAAAAGAAAAACGTCTGCTCGAGATTCAGATGGATATCGTCCGGGAGACTGCCAAATTCGGCCCCGTCCTTCTGCTGGCTCCCGACGACACTACGCAGACCGCCATCCAGCAAAGATGCAAGGAATTTCAGATCTGCGACCTGCTCAAAACCGATCGCGTCCGCCTGAAAATCGTGCCCCACGACGGCCTCTGGATTCGCGACTTCGGCCCGCAGATCGAAGCCGACGGCGATTCCGCCTACGTCGTCCACTGGCGCTATTTCGATATCCGAAAAGAAGAAGCCAAGCGCCAAAAATTTCAAGAGCTGGAAACCGCGAGATTAAAACTGCTCGAAACCCGCCAACAGGAGGAACAGTCCGACGATTTTTCCGAGGATTCCACGCCGGAAGCCCGCAAGGCCGTCCTTTCCGCCATCGACGCCAAACTGAATCTCCTGCGCGAGTACACGCAGATCTTGACCGAATCTTCCGTCCAGCGATCCAACGATGAGGATTCCGCTTTCGATATCGCCGATGCGGTCCTAGCCGCTCCCGATTTTAATTACAAAAGCTCGCCAGTCGCGATTGACGGCGGAAATCTTTTCAAACTGGAAGACGGCCGCTGCCTCACCACGCGCGTGCTTCTCTCTCGCAACAAGGATCAAAACGTCAATCTCGACCAGGAGCTCGAAAAAATCGGCGGCTGCAAAAGCGTCACGTACCTCGAGCCTCTGCCGGGTCCCGTCATCGAGCACATTGATATGTTCGCGCTCCCCGCCGGCGGTAAGCGCATCCTGCTCGCTTCCTACGACCTTTCCAAACCCTTCGCGGCGGAGTATTGGAGCAAACTGAGCAGCGAAGAGCGCGACCTTGCGCTCAACGCCGAGCTCGCCATGGAATTGAATACCGAGCGGCTCACCCGCCTCGGCTACGAAGTTATCCCCGTCCCTTCCCCGTTTCCAAAAATTCCCGCGAACGGCCATACCTACTACCCAGCCGTGTTAAATGTGTTGGTGCGCCCAGGCGCCGACGGCCGCAAGCAGATTCTTGTTCCATCCTATAAAGATTATGAAACGGACATTCAATCCGCGGCCCTGAATCAGATTGCGGCTGCGTTCGGTCCCAAAGCCGAAATCGTCACCATCGAAGCCACGGACGCGGCGAAGTCGCAAGGCGGCGTCCATTGCTTCACCTTAACCGCGCCGCTGCGTGTCTCAGTCTTCGGCGACTCCGCCGATGCCGCGCGCCGAACCGCTTACCAGGCGCGAAAAGAGGAGCTTGATCGGAATGTAGCCACGCAAATCGCTTCGCAAATTCCGGCAACCGGTCTGCGCGGCTCCTGGGCCATTCTTCAGGAGGGCGAACAATCCGATCCATCGCCGCTCGACCTCTACCCGCAGAGAATTTTCTTCGGTGAGAAAGATTTTCAGAAAGGCGTCTTCGATCGTTTGGAATCCAGGGGAACCTACACCATCGACACGCGCGATCTCTCATCCTGGACTTTGCATTTCCAGTTCGCGGATCAACATGTCACGCCCGCTGTGGCGCAGTGGCTGAGCAAAGACGAAGTAAAACTCCTCCTTCAAGACGGCGACAAAACATTTCTTCTAAAACGAATGGGCGCCGGCGAGCAATCGCCTTTCAAATCCGCAGAAAGACTTTCTCCGCAAAGCGGAAAAGGAGCGAGCGACACGAGCAAGAAAAATCAAACCTCCAAAAAGCCCGCGCCCTCGGGACAACCACCCGTTACGCTGCAGCCGGTTCAGCCTTAATATGACACCCGCAGCGAGTCCGCTTTATCATCAGCTCGCTATTCGCTTGCTTCGTTGCGTCCTATTTTTTCAGTCGAACAGATCCGGCTGTTCGCGCGTGATGCGGTCCCACAGCGGCTGGAACTGGAACCAGCCGACCAGCGGCAGACCGACTTGCGAGTGCGTGAGCTTGGCGGTTTCGTGCGGAATTTTTCGCGGCTCGCCGGCGGCTTCCGCGAGCAATTGCGCCTGGCAGGAGCGGTCCATGGTGATGAACCACCACGCGGCTTCGTCCACGGTTTGCCCGACAGTCAGCAATCCGTGATTGCAGAGGATGGCGGCTTTTTTGTCGCCGAGCGTTTTCGCGATACGGTCGCCCTCATCGGTGCCGTAGACGACGCCGGTGAAGTCGTCAAACACGACGTGATCTTCGTAAAACGCGCAGGAATCCTGCGTCAGCGGATCAAGCAGCCGCCCCAGCGAAGACCACGCTTTGCCATTGAGCGAATGGGAATGCGCGGCGGCGATCACATCGGGGCGCGCTTTGTGAATTCTGGAATGAATCGCGAACGCCGCAGCGTTCACTTCGCGCTCGCCTTCGACGACTTCGCCAAGATCGTTCACGAGCAAAAGATCGGAGGCACGAATCTGGCTGAAATGCATTCCGAAAGGATTCACCCAGAAATGATCTAGGCGTTCGGGATCGCGTGCGGTGATGTGGCCGGCGACGCCTTCGTCGAAGCCGCACTTCGAGAATAGACGGAAGGCTCCGGCGAGCTTCTGCTTGCGATGTCGCCGTTCTTCAGCGGGCGTTGCGAAAACCGGCGGGCGCGGCATGCGTTCCAAACGAGATTTTACTTCGGGCATAAAGTCCTCCCTGCTCTGACTCGCCTACTATATCGAATTCCAAGCCGATGTGACGACGGTTTCTCTCGCGTAAGCGGGTATGGTTCTTCTTGCTTCGGAGGCGAGATGCGAGCGCTCGGCATTGCGCACGACGATTTGCTTGACCGCTTGCGCAACTCTTGGTTACTGTTTCTACAGGCTTTGGCAGTCAAGCAAAGTTTGTATGGTACTTCGGCGCATTCGGCTCGCAAGTTTTTTCCCCAGCATTTTGCCCTACTGCGTTTTGTTCTTACTCCCAACAGTCATTCGCGCGCAACCGCCCTCTGGCGGTGACCCAAGGCAAAGTGCCACGCCCCGGCGCAGCGATCCTTCCAGTCTTTCCGAAGAGCCTGTCGACGTAAATGTCAGCGTGCGCGAACCGAACGGCATGCCGCTCGACGGCTATGCAACCGTCACGCTCTCCTCCTCAGGAGGCCTTCACCTGACTGCTTCCACAGAAGGCAACTCCACCGCCAAGTTTCAGCAGATTCTGCCTGGCGAATACGATATCGAGGCATCAGCGACCGGCTATAAGACCACGAGCGAACGCGCTTCCGTTTTCGGAGGCGGCACAAGCAGCACCGTCTATCTCTACTTGCACAGGGAAAGTGAGGGGGCTTCGGGAAGCGCCGCGCCAACCGGCACACTGATGACGCCGCAGTTGCGAGCAGAAGTTGACAAGGGCCTGGACAAGATGCGGCGCCGCCAATATGACGCGGCTCGCGAGCATTTCGAGAAGGCCGCAAAGATGGCACCCGGCAATCCCGACATCCAATATTTGCTTGGCATACTGGAATACGCCGAGGAACATTTCGATGCGGCGCGCGCGAATTTTCAGGCGGCTCTCGCCATCTCTCCTTCGCATGAGCGATCACTTATATCGCTCGGTGAGCTTGAGCTTCGAACGGGGGACGCGGCCGGCGCCGGGCAAACTCTGGAGAAAGCCTACGAGGTGAATGGCGCGGACTGGCGGACGCACTGGCTGCTTGCCAATGCGTATTTTCAACAGAAGGAATACGGGAAGGCGCTGCCTCACGCGACGCGGGCCGCGGAGTTGGGAAAGGAACATGCGGCGCCGGCATGGATGCTCCTGGGCCAAATTCTGGTCCGGGAAGAAAAGCGAGAGGAAGCGAAGAGGGCGTTCGAAACGGTAGTCCGGAATTTTCCAAACGACCCTTCTGTGGCTGAGGCAAAAAAGAGGCTTGCCGCACTGGACATGGTAGAAGTCACAAAATTCACTGATCCGCTGCAGCCGCCCCAGCCAGAAGGGATGCCCCTGCCAACCGCTCCCGCCGCGGCGGTGCGCCCGTGGGCGCCTCCGGACATCGACAGCAAGGAATATCCAGCCGCCGAGGATGTGGCGTGCTCGGAGCGCGATTTGGTGCAGAGAACGCAGACCAAAATGATGCGGCAGCTCGGGAACTTCGAGAAATTTTTGGCGACCGAGCACATCGAACACCAAGAAGTGGATGCCGATGGCATTCCCGGAACAGTGCGCGAGAAGGAGTTTGAATATCTTATTTTCGTGAAGCATCCGAGACCAGGCATGTCGTTTCTCGAAGAGAAGCGTGATGGCGGGGAAAACCTTGGATCCTTTCCGACCTCTCTAGCGACGCAGGGATTGGCGGCTCTCGCATTGAGCGTTTTCGATCCCCATTACGAGGGCGACCTGATCTACAAGTGCGAAGGGCTGGGAACCTGGCGGGGCAAAGCCGTTTGGCGGCTGCGGTTTGAACAGAAAAAAGAGGTGCCGTCGCGCATTCGACTCTGGCAGAACAGCCGCGGGACATACCCGATTCCTTTGAAGGGTCGCGTGTGGATTGCTGCAAGCAGCTACGACGTTCTGCACATAGAGACGGATCTTCGCGAACCGGTGAAGGAGCTGGAACTGACACGCGATCACCTGATCATCGATTACGGGCCGGTACATTTTGAAACTAGCAGAACAACGCTATGGCTTCCGTGGAACGCGGAGATGTTCATGGAGCTGAGGGGAAAGAGGTATCACCACACGCATGCGCTGCGGAACTACATGTTGTTTTCGGTGGACACCGGTAATGCCATAGGGAAACCGAAGCAAGCTCTTGAGCAAGACCAATGACCCTGAGGGACGAAGGTGAAGAAGTTTAGGCGAGTGAGTGGGACTCGTCGCATAAATGGAATCGGCAAGACGCGAAGAGTTTCCGCAGGGGCTAAAGCCCATCTTTTCCGAGCCGTTGGCGGCACGGCTAAAGCCGTGCCCTCCCGAAAAGCCATTCATGAGATTGCCTGCAGTGAATAGCGAAAGACTTTAAATTCTCTCCGGTTCAATCCTGCACTTTAGCTAAGGCTGGCGGCGTAGGGCCCGACCTCTTGGGGCAAAAGGAAACGCCCCCGAATCTGCCGGGGGCGTTTTCACAGAGCAATGTGTGTGGGCCGAAGTTGCAGCGAATTACTGCTGCGGCTTCGTTGGCGCAGGAGTGGCTGGTTTGGGTGCAGCCGGCTTGGGAGTTGCCGCTGGAGCGCCCGGGCCCGTCTTGACAGGATAGGCCTGATCATAGAGGCGAATGATGTCCTGCGTGACGTTGACCTGCTCCGAAGCATAGAGGAGCGGCGAATTTTGACCAGACGTATCCAGAATCACACTGAAGCCGTTCTCACGGGCGTAGCGGTCCAAGACATCAACCATCTTGCGGCCGATGCGCTCGAGAACATCTTGCTGAGCGGCGCTCGCGTCTTCCTGAAAATCGGTGCGCTTGCGATCGAGCTTTTGGGTAAGCCGCTGCCCTTCGGCAGTCAGGCGCCCTTCTTCCTCCTGGCTGATCTTTCCTGCGCCAGCCTGGAGCTTCTGCTGCAGATCATTGATCTGCTTGGTGAGAGCGTCGATTTCGGTGGAGCGCGGAGCGAACTGCGATTGCAATTCCGCGGAGGCTTGTTTGCCCTCGGCAGTGCTTCCGATGGCCCCACGAAGATTGATGATGCCGATGGATTTACCTGTTGCGGCAGCGCCAGCCGCGGGGGCAGCCTGTGCCCAAGCCACTGCGGTGCCGATAAGACATGCTGCAGACAACGCAGCGGATCTCAAAACAATTCTCGAATTCACTTTATTCTCCTTGTATTTAGGTGATCCCGATAAATCGGGACCAACCGGGACCAATCTTGGATTGGCTTGAAACTTCTTCCGCCTGCCAGCGACATTCGCGGGCGCCACACAAACCCCGAAGTATAGCCGAGCCGCTCGCTTCGCTGCAATCAGAAAGCTTCCGTCACGCATGCCAATCGGTCGTTCATCCCCTGAGGCCGAAGATGCTAGTTCGGCATCGGGAAGATGAGCAGCCGGTTGTTGGCTTGATCCACGATGACGGCAAGATTTGTAAACTGGTCGATGGCCACGCCAAATTGCGCTGAGCCCGGAAGACCGATGGTCTTAACAGTCTTCAGAGGGCTCGCGGTGGTATCTACGAGAGAGGTCGTTTTGCCAGCGAGGTTTGTGGTGAGGATCGCGCCGGTCTCGGGATTGATGGCCAGAGCGGTCGGGTTGATGCCGACATTGACGGTGACGGCGGCGCCGGAATCCGGATTGAAGGAAGAGATTACGTTTCCGCCGCTGGAGCTTGCATAGAACACTCCGTTGCTAGGCGTTCCGGTGATCACCGTGGGATCAAACACAATACCAGTCGCCGGCGCAGTCACCTCGCCGGTCACAGCAATGGTACTCAGAATGGGTGTGGAGGCACCAATATCGACGGGAGCCAGCGCACCTTGGGGTGGGAGCCCGCTTTGGAGTTGCAGCTCGGTGACGACAGCAAGACCCTGATTGCTGGTGCCGCGATCGGGATCGATGGCGACCGCGGTTGGCAGCTGAAAACCGCCGATGCTGACAGCCGTGCCCGCGAGAGTGGTAACTGGCGAGCTGCCAAAAAGCAATCCGAGGTTGAGTTCAGTAACGGTGTTCGAGCCGGGATTCGTGACGATAGCAGCGCCGGTGGCATCGTTGATAGCCACTCCGGTGGGATTGGTTCCGGTTGCCACAGACGGGACAGCGAGCGATTTGGTAAGCAGATTGACGACGGAAGCAGTGCCATCGCCATTGTTGGCGACCACGGCTAGACCGAAAGGCTGGCTGACAGCGATACCTTGCGGTGTGGCACCGACTGCAATGGTGCCGCCGGGGACGATCGTGCCAAAGTTGGGATTTTGCTCCGTGACACCGCCGACAGTCACGGTCGGGTTGATGTCGACCACCGAGATACTGTTGCAGCCACTGTTGGTAACGACAGCGATGGGAGAGAAGGGCCCGTTCACAAGCTGGTCGGCGATGGCCACGGAACTTGGCTGGGTGTTGGTGGCTGCTCCGCCGGCGCCGGTGCAGACTTTCGATAAGTCTACGGCTTGAATGACGAAAAAGTCGGTGGCGTTGGATTGCACGCCTGCCGAGCTCACGACGTCGAGCGCATAGCGATGCGGAAAGGACAGATTGGCAGCGGGAATAGTGACAATAACTTCTCTGTTATTTATGAGGTTGCAGTTGCCCGGAGCGGGAGAGCAGGTGGCGAAAGCCTTACCATCCAGGCGCACTTGGGTACCGGCATCAAAGCCAGAGCCGAAGATTTGAACGCCGGCCAAATTGGTTGCGGAAGTAAGAGTTCCCTGAGGCACGGTGGCATTGGGGATTCCGCCGATGACCCCGAGGCTGGGATTGGGATTAGGCACGAGGATCTCGGAAATTTGAGCGGACTTAAGCTGGTTGGTGGGCGAAGGGCCGAGATTGATAACGTCGATCTCACCGCTGCCAGACATAACGGCGAAAGCCTGATTTGTAACGGGATCGACGGCGAGCCCGCCGAACAAAGTTAGAGAGTTGGTGGTGCCATTGGCAACGGTCAACGTGGCGGTGCCTATTCCAGCCAGAGTGCTCTGGTTATTGAAGGTGGTTTGGTCCGAACTATTTTGCGGATTGGTAAGGCAGGGAGCCGGCGCATTCGTTTTCATGTTGGCCGCGCTGTTGGTCTCGCAAACAAAGGCATAGCGTCTTTGGCTGACGGGATCGGAAATGGAAACCTGATTCAGCTTGGAGTTATAAGAGACGATGGCGTTGGAATAGGGCTGCCAAGCGATGGCTGCCGTTCCGAGTAATTCGGGGCCATTGGCGCAGGGGAGCGTGGTCGTATAAAAGGTGCAAGTGGCAAAGAAAGAGACCGAGCTGATGGTCTGATCGAGATTGTTGATCAAATCGATCTGGGGACCATTGGTGCCGGTGGCGTTGGCGTCGGCAAGAGCCGCAGTGTTGGTGACGGGATTGATGGCGATGCCCTGGGTGGTCTGGGACAAGCCGCCAAAGATCAAATTAGGACTGCTAAAGAAAACTTGAGCCGCGGTTCCCGTGGGGATAGTGACTGTGCCACTGGCAGTAGAATTCAAAATATAAGTGAAACTCGTGTCGCTGACGGCAGCGACGTTGTAGACGCCGTTGAAATTCGCGGTCGTGCTATTCCCGGCAGTGCCGGGTCCTGGCACGCCGGTGATCAGAACAGTGCCGGAATTTCCGGGCGTCAAGAAGGCCGGGGGGTTCGTAGTCGAAGTGTTCGCCGTGGTGACGGTGACAATTCCCGCAGCCAAAGTGAGAGTGGTGATCGGAGTCGAAAAGGACGATTTGGTTACATCGATGCCTTGCAAAGCGCCCTGGCCGCCGGGTGTGACGAATGCCAGATGGCCGTGTGGCGCCATGGCCACTTGAGGATACGCTCCGGTGTTCAGAGTGACCTGCGCATAGAGACAGGCTCCCGTTGGCTGCGGGGTGGCGGAAGACAGCGGACATCCGAAGGGGTTCGTTCCGGTATTCAGGTTTACGAGAAAACCGAGGTTGGCCGCGGAAGAAGCGGACGTGGAGGAATAGGCGACGACTCCCATATTCGTGTCTGGATCGACGCCAATTGCATAGGGCAGCGGGGCGGGCGTGACCTGGCCCTGAAGTGCGCCGGAAATGTCGATGGTGAAAGGAGTGCCGGGAGCCTGAACGGGCGCTCCTGGAATCGGCAGCACGGTTACGCTTTGGTCCTGATAGTTGACCACCGCGACGGTATGGTTGGTGCGATTGACAGAGAGGCCGGTCGGAACCTTGCCCACCGCGACCGGACCGCCGATGGGAGTGAGGGTGCCGGTTCCAATCTGGAAGAACTGCACGGCGTTGGAGCCCGTTTCCGCGACAGCGACGACACCGAGATTCGGATCGATATCAATAGCACTAGGATTTGTGCCTGCTGGAATATAGTTCACGACAGTTGGAGGATTGGACGAGTAGTTGGGGAAAACGGCCAAATCCGTAACCGCAGGGTTGTTCTCAAAGGGCAGGGGCGGTGTGGTGCGGGATACGGAGAGAGGATAGAGGCCGGGAAGGCCATTGTTGATCACGCTGCTGGGGAATTGCACGTCGAGCCTGCGAGCATAAGATTGGGGCTGGCCGGCACCGTTTGTAGTACCCGGGATGGTGTTGCCCAGGAAAGTTACGTTGGCTAACTGGCCGCTGGCTCCGAAATAGCCGCCGTCGATCGTAAGATCGATGTTGCCGGAGGGGACGCCTCCCTGGATCACGTCGGCCGGAGACGAATACAAGGAAGTTGGGCGGACGGGCAAAATATTGTAGGTGAAGGTGCCGCCGGGTGTGGTCGTGACCGGCTCCCCAGGATCGGTGACGGAGATAGTGACCGGACCGGTGTTAGCCAGGTTATTCGCCAAGAGGCGGATACGAGCACCAGTTGAGGGTGGATTGGCGACTGTCCCCGTGGGAATCGGAAAAAGCACTTTGACCTGGCCGGTGCCTGAGGTCAGGGTCGTGACGCCGTTGTTTGCGTCCTTGAGAGTGATGATGGAAGCCGAAGAGATGTTCGGGGCACTGAGATAAATATCCCAATAGATGGCACCCTGCGGAGCGATGGTAGGAGTGATCCCGTTAAAGGTGATGGGCCCACCGGCGGTGATCGTGATGGTGCCGAGGGCGAAACGAGTGGGGTCTTCGACGGAGGTGGCGACGATAGTAACGTCAGCAGGCGTGGTGCTTGTGCTTGTGGGCGTAGTGTCCGTAGGAACCACCGTTGGAGCACTATAGACGCCGTTAGCATCGATAGAGCCGCAGCCTGAGGCATTGCCACTTACAGTGCACGTAGGAAGACCAGCGTAAATGTTCGGCGTCGTGGGAGTGGTCGAACTGGGAGTGGTCTGTGTAAGGGTCCAGGTCACGCCCTTGTTTTGAAGGTCATTGGTCAGAATGGCGAAGAAGGGCTGCTTCTCACTTGTGGGCACGGCGGCCGTGGTGGGATTGAGCGAGACGGTGATACCGGAGTCGATGTTCAGGGAGACTGTGCCGGTACCGTGTTTACTAGAGTCGGCAACGGCTTGCACAGTGATGATGATCGCGAGCTGAGGAAAGGTGGTCGGATCAGGGAGAATGGATGGGGCCAGAAATGTGGCAGTCCCGGTGGTCTGCTCGTTGGAGAGCGTGCCGAAGGAATTGTCCGATGGGCAAGGTTTGGCTGCAGTAGGCGTTGTGTTGCCGACGGGAGTAGCAGGGATAGTGGTGTAAGTGCACCCAACCCATGTGACATCGGTGTTGCTGGGCCCAGTAACCGTAGCGGTGAGAGTGGTCGACTGGCCTAAAATAAGAGTGTTGCCGACGGAGGAAGTAAGACTCACGGAAGTAACGATAGCGGTAGAGTTGCTGCCGCATCCGCTGAGAAGCAAGCAGGGCGCGATGGCCGCCAGCGCCAGATAGCTCGAAATTTTCCACAACTTCATTTCACTAGCCTCCCCAATAAACGCGCAGAGCAGATAATGCCGCCACGCCAACCTGATTTTCCCAAACGATGCCAATTTCAAACTCAGCCGCCCCCGGCGACTAGAAGGTTTTTCCTACCGTAAAGCGAAAAGTTGTCTTGGGCTCGAAGTAATTCAAGCGCCCGGGATTGTCCAAGAAGTTGAGCTGGGGCACAATCTGGCTTTCCCAAAGGTTCGGGGACAATCCATCCAAAGTCTTCTGCCAGTTGGTCAGCGTGGTCGGGTTGACGTAAGGCAGCGGGGCAGCGATTTGCGCATGCAATCTGTTCAAGTTGTAGGCGTAATAGATGCGGAACGGAGCCTGGATGATGGGAAGATTGACGCCAAACTCGATGCCCACCGAATCCCGGATGCGGAAGTTAGTTCCGGGGTAAATGCCGAGAGTCTTCGTAAGCGGCGCATCAGGAAATGTGTTGGTGATGTTCGCGATGCCAGTGGGATCCAGATGCAAGGCACTGGTTTTAATAATTCCATCGGTACCGACGTCACCAAAGAGAGACATCGTAACGGGGCCGGCAATGGGGATGCGATATTCGATGTTGCCGGAAGTCTGCTGGTCGCCTCCGGGCAGAGTCGCGGTGTAAACCAAAACTGGAAGTCCGAAGGATCTCTGCGCGCCACCAGAAGTGGGATCGTGGTAGAAGAGCGTTTGCGAAGTGACCGTGGGAATGAAAACCACGGGAGAGATAGAGCGAATATCAAAACCACGGATGTCGTTTTCGCCGCCCATATAGTAGCGGTTGAAAGGAGGAACTTCGCCGCCGCCGTAACCAGTGATAAAGGCGGTGCTAAAGTGCAAGCCGATGGCATTGCGGTGATGGTAGACGGGGTGGAAATATTTGATGTCGAAGACGTTGGAGATCGTTTTGACGTTGCCGCCCAAAGGCCCGCCGACCAGGGACGCGGAATAGAAGAAGCTCTTGCCCTTTGTCGCGTTGATAGGATTATCGATGGTGTTGTAGCTGATCGAAGGCGTGATCGCGCTGGAGATAATGCCGTTCAGCGCGCTGGGGCCGGAGATAGCGCGGTATTGCAACTGCTCGAATAAGAGAGTGGAAGCGGCATTGAAAGAAGTGATGTCGGTGTGTGTGAGCCCATAGCTGATGCCGACCCTGGCGAAAGAGAAACGCTTGACCGGGTAGCTGGCGGAGAGCGTAAGGCCGGTGCTGTTCTGATCGTAATTCTGGATGTACTGAGGGTTTACGCTAACCTGCTGGCCGGTAAGCTGGGCTTCCTGCTCGGCCTGGTTGAAATTATACTTACTGGAGAAGACGGTGAATCCAGTGGAGATGGGCCGGTCGAAGAGGTAAGGCTCCGTGAATCCGAATTGGAAGATGCGCTGATACTCGCCAAATTGGGCGGAGAGCGTGAGCGTCTCGCCCAAGCCCAGGAAGTTGTTGGTCTGATAAGTGAGACCGATAAAGCCGCCAGCCAAGCCGCTGACGCCGCCTTGAAGGCCGATGGACTGCTTGCCCTTCTCTTTCAGCTTAAGATTAATGTCGACGGTGCCGTCTTTGGAGTTCTTCTGTAGCTCGACGGCTTTGTCGGCTTCGATCTTGTCGAAATAATTGAGCTGATTGAGGCGCAGAATGCTGATATCCCAGTAGCGCTTGTTGAAGAGCTGGCCTTCGTCGATAAGCAGCTCGCGGCGGATGACTTTGTCGCGCGTAGTGGTGTTTCCGCTGAAGTTGATGCGGCGGACGTAATATTGCTTTTGTTCGTCAAAGCGGAGAGTCAGGTTGATTTTTTTGGCGGCGTCATCGATATCAAAATCGGGCTCAGCGGTGAAATCGATGAAGCCGTATTGGCCATAAGCATCGGTGTAATTCTTGAGAGCCTTACGGAGCTTGTCCACGTTCAGGATGTCGCCCTCTTTCATCGGGAAAAGGGACTTGAGGGGATCCACCTTGAGCGAAAGGGCTTTATCCGGATCGGAGCTGACGATCTTTAGCGTTCCCATCCGGTACTGTTCACCTTCTTCGATCGGAATAGTGATGTTGACGGCCTTTCCGACGTGGGCACGCAGCCCAGGCAAACCCACGCCGCGATGTTGAACGTCGACGTTGGTCAAAATCGGATCGCGGCAAACGGCGCGGAAGTAGCCGTTGTCCTGGTACAAACCGCGGCAGCCGACTTCCAGGTCTTCGTTGAGCTTTTCGCGGTCGTAGGTCTTGCTCAAAACAGGGATGTCCCAGAAATAGAGGGGAATGCCGTAGGGGCGATCGTGCTTCATGGCCCTGAGGAGCTTGCGGTCGCTGAAAGCGTGGTTGCCAGTAAATTTGATGGCGCCGACTTTGACTTTGGGGCCTTCATCAATTTTAAAAACGAGAATGACGGCGTTGCTCGAGGCGATACGTTCGTACTGTGGAGTCACCTTGGCGAATTGACGGCCGTGCTCTCCCTCTAATTCCTTCAACACCACTTCGGCTTTTTTGATTTTGGTGGGGTCGAACGGGCTCTCGACAGAGAGGCCGACTTTGCGTTCCTTGAAGCGGTCGAGAATATCCGATTCCGAAACCGACTTATTGCCTTCGTAGCGAATGCGGCGGATTTGCGGGCGTTCTTTTACATCGAAAATGATAATTTTGCCGTCGGGGCGGTCGGGGGAATCTTCGACGCGCAATTTTACGTCCTCGAAGAACTGCGTGTTCCAGAGCGCCTGAAAATCCCTGCGAAGGGTCTCTTCATTGTATGGATCGCCTTCGCGGCTGAAGATGCGGGCTTTGAGAGTGTCGGTGCGAATTCTGCGGTTGCCGAGGAATTCGATGCGCTCGACCACCGCTTGCGACTGAGCACTGGCGGGTTGCTGTGCCAGTTGTTGCTCAGGAGCAGGCTCGGAGGTCGTAACGAAATCAGTCTTCCGGGAATCAGAGGAAGAGTATGGGGACAACAGTCGTGAGTCCGCAGATGCAGACGGCCCCGCGAGGGGACTTTTTTGCGTTGTTGCCGGTGAGCTGGCCGCGAAAGACAGAAAGAACGCCGCGATCCAGGTGACCCGAAACGCCAAAACGCCAAACGGCAAACAGACTCTCCTATAAGCGGCCGATGAGGTCTTCAAGGCCGCGCCCCCGAAACACAATTTGTTTTTCTCCCGCCGGACCCGGTGTGGGCCGGTCGATAGTTGACCCCGACCTGGTCGAGATCTCCCGTGCGTTGTGTCAGATTCGCTAGTGGATAACCGGGGTTGCCTCAACCACAGGACGGAACGCCAAAGCTTCTCCCGCGACATAAATTTGCAGAGTCGCCGGCCTTTGGATGCCCCCCTGGATGAGAGCCTCCGAGAGCGGGTCTTCGACATATTTCTGAAGAGCCCTTCGAAGCGGCCGCGCCCCATAATTGCGGTCCGCACACGTTTTCTCGAGGATCCACTGGCGTGCTTCCGGCGACAGCACTATCTGCACCTGCCGATGGATCAGCGTGTCGTTCAGCTGGCCCACGAGCAAGTCGATGATGCGGAGCAAATCTTCGTCGCCGAGCGCGTTGAAAATGATCACTTCGTCCAACCGGTTGAGAAACTCCGGATTGAACGCCCGTTTTACTTCGTTCATCACCATTTCTTCGATGGACTTCTGGCTGGCTTCATCGGCGCCCGACTGGAATCCGATAGAAGTGCGCCGCTGCAAGTGCCGCGCGCCCAGATTGGAAGTCATGATGATGATGGTGTTGCGGAAATCCACGGTGTTGCCGAGACCATCCGTCAATTGCCCGTCTTCGAACACTTGCAGCAATATGTTGAACACGTCCGGATGCGCCTTCTCGATTTCATCCAAAAGGATGACCGAGTAGGGCGTCCGGCGGACACGCTCCGTCAACTGCCCGCCTTCTTCATAGCCCACATACCCCGGAGGCGCGCCGATGAGCTTCGAAACGGAGTGTTTTTCCATGAACTCCGACATATCGAAGCGTACCAACGACTTCTCCGAACCGAACAAGAATTCCGCAAGGCGTCGCGCGACTTCGGTCTTTCCGACGCCAGTTGGCCCAAGGAAAAAGAAGCAGCCTACCGGGCGCAACGGAGACTTCAAGCCAGCCCGGCTGCGGCGAATGGCGCGTGCCAGCGCGGTGATGGCTTTGTCCTGGCTGATGACGCGCTTGTGGAGCTCCGGCTCAATGCGCAAGAGCTTTTGTTGTTCGTCTTCTTTGATGGAAGTGACGCCGATACCGGTCCAGCGCGAGACTACCTCTTCGATGTCTTCGCGGGAAACAATGCCTGTCGAAGCATCATCCAGCTTGTAGCGTTCGCGAAGGGTGCGCAGGTTTTCTTTTTCCTTGCGCTCTTCCTCGGAATAGAAACGCGCCTTTTCGAATTCGTGATTGGCGATGGCCGTTTCCATGCGATGAGTGATGAACTTCACGCGTTTTTGGACTTCGCCGACCTCTTCTGGAACGGTGGCCTGGCGCAGCTTGACGCGAGCGCCGGCTTCGTCAATCAGGTCGATAGCCTTGTCTGGAAGGAAACGGTCAGGAATGTAGCGATTCGAGAGATAAACGGAATAGCGCAGCGCTTCATCCGTGTAGCTGACGGCGTGGAACTTTTCGTAACGTTCGCGCACGCCCTGGATGACTTGAACGGCTTCTTCTTCGTTTGGAGCCGGAACTTTGACGGATTGGAATCGGCGTTCGAGCGAACGATCCTTTTCAACGGATTTGCGATACTCCCCGGGCGTCGTGGCGCCGATGCACTGAATTTCGCCGCGCGAGAGTGCCGGCTTAAGGATGTTCGCGGCGTCAAGCGAGCCTTCCGCCGAACCTGCGCCCACCAGCGTGTGCAATTCGTCGATAAAGACGATGGAGTTCTGGCTCTCCATCAGTTCCTTCATGATGGTTTTGAGGCGCTCTTCGAATTGTCCGCGGTATTTGGTGCCAGCGACGATTAAGGAAAGATCCAGGGACAGGATGCGCTTATCCGCTAGGAACGGCGGAACGTCGCCATCGGAAATGCGCTGCGCGAGTCCTTCCACGATGGCCGTTTTGCCCACGCCAGGCTCACCGATCAAAACTGGATTGTTCTTCGTGCGGCGGCAGAGAATCTGGATGACACGCTCGACTTCACCCTCGCGACCGACGAGAGGATCGAGAGAGCCTTCGCCGGCAGCTTGGGTGAGGTCGCGGCTGAATTCCGCAAGCAGAGAGGTTTCCTTGGGACGCGCCGCGGTCGTCTTTTCACCCGACGTACGCGCCAATTCTTCGCGCAACGTGGAGAGACGAAGCCCGCGCTCCATCAAAATCTCGGCGCCAAAGCACTTTTCTTCACGCAGGATCCCGAGCAGCAGGTGCTCGGTGCCCACGTGCTTGTGCCCAAGCCGTTCGGCTTCTTCGGCCGACATATTAAGGATGCGCTTGCACTCGGCGCTGAGCGGGACTTCGACGGACGTCGAGATGCGCTCGCGAATCGTGATGCGCGCTTCGATCTCTTTGCGGATCGATTCGATCGATCCTTGCTGCCGCAAGAAACGATTTGCCAGCGCCTTGTCCTCGCGCATCAAGCCGAGCAGCAAATGCTCGGTCTCGATGTACGGGCTGCCATACTGGCTGGCTTCGTATCGTGCGAAAAAAATGACTCGTCGCGCTTTTTCTGTGTAGCGTTCGAACACGTTAGCTCGCTTCTCCCCCGGGGGCCTTGCTCGCTGAGGCCGCAGCCCCGCGAGTTTGCAGAACGCCATGTTCAAGTCCGAGTATCCGGTCGCACCGCGCAGCGAGAGCCAAGTTGTGCGTCGCGATGAGCGACGTCAACCCCAACGTACGGTGCAGCCGTTCCAGTAGCTCGAACACGGCCCAAGCATTCTGCTCGTCCAAATCTCCAGTAGGTTCATCTGCCAGCAGCACGGTTGGCCCAGTGACGAGCGCCCGGGCAATAGCGACGCGCTGCTGTTCCCCTCCGGAGAGTTCCCCTGCACGGTGATCGGCCCGATTTTCCAAGCCAACCTCCGCTAACCACTTCCGCGCCATCCCCAGCGCAGAAGTGAAATCCTCGCCGCGCAACAATAGCGGCATGGCTACATTTTCCGCAGCCGTAAAATCTGGCAATAACTGATGACGCTGCCAGAGAAAACCCACCGCGCGGTTTCGAAACTCCGCAAGCGCCGCGTCATCATCATTCGTTTCAATGGCTTTATTCGCGAAGTATACTGTACCGCTCGTTGGCGTGTCTAGCGCGGCCAGCAAATGCAAGAGAGTGCTCTTCCCCGCGCCGGAAGGTGCGACGATGGCAACCATTTCGCCCTTCCGCAAACTTAAATTTGCATCGGATAAAACCGCCAGGCTTTTTTCGCCGCTCCCATAGATTTTCTTCAGGCTTCGCGCTTCCATCACCGTGGAAGCTGTGTGTGGCGCGTTCGGAGCGCTGGTCCGAACGGCCTGGGTCGGGTTGTCTTGCGGCTGGTCCATTTCTTTTTCTAAGCTGATCCTTTACTGCCCTGGGTTGCCGTAGTCCTTCTCTTTACTTAGATGCTACCTTTGGCACCGAAGTCTTCCCGACTGAAACGAACGGTGCAGCGGAACTGCCCAAGAGTTTCCCATTTCCGCCAAACGCCTGCCCGTCGGCAAACGACACGGTAAAGGTCAACTTTGGAACACTCTTAAGCTTCCTTTTTTCAATCACTTGTAGCGGGCTTTGCCTCATTGGGATGGCGAGGGTGACACCCCTGTTCAGCCCGCTTGCCTCTGCACACTTATACAAGCAAACCACGCGCCAAAACCTCTCGCCTAAAGTCCCTGGAATCAATCCGGCCGCCCGTGGGCTATTCATAACGTAGAATCTCGACCGGCAATAGCCGTGCCGCCGCGCGTGCCGGAAGAATCGTAGCTCCAATCGAAATGCCCATGGCTGCCAGTGTGATCCACACGCCGTCGAGGGCGCTGGGATGAAACGGTACATAGGAGACCGCGTAGATTTGCGGATCGAGCGGAATCAAGTGATAGGTTCCGGCAATCAACGCGAACGCGTAGCCAACGCAGAGACCGATCAGCGTTCCCGTAAATCCGATGGCGATTCCCTGCCACAAAAATATTTTGCGAATCTGTTCGCGGCGCGTTCCCATGGACATTAGCACAGCGATGTCGCGCGCTTTGTCCGTCACCATCATCGAGAGCACCACAAGAATGTTTAATCCCGCAACGAATGTAATCAAGCCGATGAAAATCGCCGTGACCAGTTTTTCCAAACGCAAAGCGCGAAATAGCGCGAAGTTTTGTTCCATCCAAGTGGTCGCCATAAAATCTTGTCCCGCCATTTGTTCAGCCTGCCGGGCAATCCCTCCCGCGCGCTCCGGATTATCCAGGCGGAATTCGAGCACGTTGACGACATCGGTAGCGCCGGCGAGGGATTGTGCCGCCTTTAGCGTTAAGAAGCACCAGTTTTCGTCGTAATCGTAGAAGCCGGAATCGAACACTCCCGCCACGCGAAAACGCCGCGTTCGCGGAATCAATCCAAACGGCGTCAAAGGCCCCTGGGGACTCATGATTGTTACGTAGTCGCCCGCCGTCATCTTCCATTCGTCGGCCAGTTGTTTGCCGACCATCAGCGCGTCAATGTCGTACTCGTCCGGTGCGAAATCAAGATGACCCGCAACGATCTTCTGCAGCGCCTCATCTCCGCGCCGCTCGCGCTCCGGTTCGACGCCTTTCGCAACCATGCCGCGCGCCTCACCGCCGAACGACAACAACACGGTCTCATAAGACGCGGGCGTTACGGAGCGCACTCCGGGGATCGCCGCGAGTTTTGCGGCCAGCGCGTCGTAGTTGCGGATCACGGAGCCGGGATGGGTGAGCGAAATATGTGCGGTCACGCCCAGCAATCGATCCTGCAGCGTCTCGCGGAATCCCGTATTCATGGCCAGCGCAATTACCAGCGTGGCCACGCCGGCCGCCACACCAAGTATCGAAAATAGGGTCACCAGCCGCAGCACCGCCGGCCGGTACGGCGAACGCAAATACCGTCGAGCCACGAACCATTCAAATCGCATGAGTGAATCGCATTAGAGAAAGGATACTTTAGGCGCCGCCTGCTTCGATAGCGGAGACTTTCCACTTGGATAGCTATTCCTCGAGTTGGATGCGGCGCGGCGTCGGCTTAAGAAACTGCGGCGGCTCGGGAGTCGACGCCTCTGGCACCTCTGGCCGCTGCAGCGGGAAGAGGATGACCTCGCGAATGGACTTTGAATCCGTGAGCAGCATCGTGAGGCGATCAATGCCGATGCCTTCACCGGCGGTTGGGGGCATGGCGTGGCAAAGCGCGCGGATATAGTCGACGTCGAGCTGCTTGGGAACTTCGTCGCCGCCCTGCGCGATTTGCGCCAGAAAGCGACGCTCTTGCTCGGCGGGATCATTCAGCTCGGAGAAGCCGTTGGCCACTTCCATCCCCGCCACGTAGATCTCGAATCGCTCCGTCAGCGAAGGATCGTCCGGCTTCTGCTTCGAGAGCGGAGAAATGTCCGTCGGAAAATCGTACAGAATTGTGGGCTGGATGAGCTTGTCTTCTGCGATCGTTTCAAAGAGCAGCCCTGTCCACTCGCCGTCACTCAATAATTTGCCTTTTGAATCAGCGTAGGGAGACCCGGTGTTCTTGGCCCATTCGTTGTATCTGCTTGCCGCCTCTTGCGCGCCTCCGGCAGAAGCCAACATTTCGAGTGTAGGAGGCGGCGGTGGCTCAAATAGTTCGCCCAGACCCTCAAGCTTAGGAGCCCGGCGCGCTTCTGGGGGCCAATACACAATGATGGCTTCGCGCATGGTGAGCTTCTGCATCTTCGAAAAATCTAGCTCGTGCTCGCCGTATTTCACCAGCGTCGCACCGGTTATGCTCATGGCCAGCAATGAGAATAGCTGCTCGTTCATTTCCATCAAGTCGCGGTAATTGCTGTACGCCTCGTAGAATTCGAGCATCGTGAATTCCGGGTTGTGCTGCGTCGAGATGCCTTCGTTGCGGAAGTTGCGGTTGATTTCGTACACGCGGTCAAATCCGCCGACGGTAAGGCGCTTGAGGTACAGCTCCGGCGCGATGCGCAGGTATAGATCGATATCCAACGTATTGTGGTGAGTGACGAATGGCCGCGCCGCCGCGCCCCCCGGGATAGGGTGCATCATCGGCGTTTCAACTTCTATATATCCGCGCGCGTCGAAAAAACGGCGCAGCTCCTGAATAATCCTTGCCCGAGCAACAAACACCTGCCGAGATTTGTCGTTGGCAATCAGGTCCAGATAACGTTGGCGATAGCGCAGCTCGATGTCTGTGAGCCCATGCCACTTTTCTGGGAGCGGAAGCAGAGCCTTGGCAAGAAAGCTCAGCTCGTCAACCTTTATGGATAGCTCATTGGTTTTCGTGCGGAAGAGGTGCCCGCGAACGCCAATTAAATCGCCGAGATCCAATAGCTGAAAGAGCGAGAAACCGCGCTCGCCGACAACGTCTTTCTTTACATAGATTTGAATACGCTTGCCGGAGCCTTGAAGATGAGCGAAGCCAGCCTTTCCCATTAAGCGGAGAGATACGAGGCGACCCGCTACGCGGACTTCATGCTTGTCAGCTTCCAGCTCGTCGGCGGACTTATCTCCATACTTATCCACAAGGGCCGCAGGGGTGTCCGTCCAGCGAAACTCACGGGGAAACGGCTCAAATCCGAGAGCTTCTATCTGCTCGAGTTTCTTCTGGCGTTGCTCAAACTGCTCGCGAGGCTCAAATTGCAATCGGAAATCCTTTCGGAGCGGAACCACGCGAGTATAGCGGTCAGCGGCTCATTCGGGCAACAGCCTGCAAACTCCAGGCCTTTGTTCCTGCGGTTGGGCCTCGTTCCACTTAGAGTCGCACCAGCGAGAAAATCGCTCTCCGGGAATTGGAATTTGTTATACTCCCGGTCCTGTTCCCTTGGGAGACCCCTTGTGAGAGACCGTGTGTGCGCCCCCTCAGCCCGCGGCACGACCGTCAAGGACGATTGGCGAGCGTGGTTACCGGAAGAAAAGGAGCAGGTGTTCCGCTCTTATGTTCGCCAACTAGAAATTTCCTACAACATGTTGAGCGTTTCTTTGGATGAGGCTCTTTCACTGCGTCAGGGAGGGCGAATGACAAAGGCCAGCCAAGCGGTCTGTGTCACTCCGGATCTTTGCAACCGGTTTGCTCACCCCTTGGTAGCCCTGCTGTGGGCGCTCAGTGAACACGCTAAGCATCACGGTACGGTTCCCAACACAGCTCCCCTCGATCCGGCCAATTTCCAGAGCGCCAGGGGCCAGCGAGCGGCGTTTTTCCACAGTTTGTATTGCCGGGTGCTGCTCTCCGAGCGATCCCAGTTTCTCCATAAGATCAGCAGCCTTGGTGAAATGGTGGATGATCTCAGCCGCGATTTTTGTGCCGCCGCTTCGGACATCGCCAACCGCGGATCGCGTGACTCGGACTTCGAATGGCAAGCAGTCGACGCGGCCCATTACGATTTGAATACCTGTCTCCGGGAAGCAATCGTTGTGCTGAAATCCTTTCTCATGGCGCTGCCGAATGAAGAGTTAGAAGCCTTTCAAACGACCGTTCATACCCAAATGGGTGTCTGCAAGCCCAAGAAGCTGACGCTCAGCCAGCGCTGGCTACGCCATAGACGTATGGCCCCAATCGGGGGAGAATAAGTTATCCAGCTTAGTAACAGCTGGCCGCCAGGCTCCGCGAGCCTGGGAATAAGATAGTGTCCGCGCTTGTCTGATTAGCAACAGCCTATCTGCGCTAGGACAACTCTAGGAGGGATTCGGTGCATCCGAAACGTTGGATGCGCCGCAATTGGACCGTTGGCCAAGAACCGACCAAGCGAGCCCAGTGTGTCGACTGCTCAATCATCGCCGAATCGGGTGAATGCCACGCAGTCACCTAAGTCGGCGACTGAAGCGGAAGCCATCCGTCTGGCCCAGGCAGGGGATGCCGTGGCTTTCGAGCACCTGTACGGGCTCCATAGCCGCCGAGTCTACGCCTTGTGCTTGCGGATGGTTGGGAACCCGTCCGACGCTGAGGACCTGATGCAGGAAGCATTCCTGCAGCTGTTCCGCAAGATCGGGACCTTCCGTGGAGAGTCGGCTTTTTCTACTTGGCTACACCGGATGACGGTGAACGTGGTTCTGATGCGGTTGCGTAAGAAGACGCTTCCTGCGGCTTCGCTCGAAGAAACGACGGAACCCGATGAGGAGACTGGCGGCCCGAGAAAAGACATTGGCGCACCCGATTTGCGGCTCAGTGGAGCGGTTGACCGCGTCAACCTGGAGCGCTCGATCGAGAAGCTGCCGCCGGGATATCGGACTGTATTTGTCTTGCATGATGTCCAAGGATTCGAGCACAACGAGATTGCAGGCATCATGGGCTGTTCAGTAGGTAATTCGAAGTCGCAGCTGCATAAAGCGAGGACGCGCCTGCGCGAGCTGCTTCAGGAGGATTTGCGCGACCAGGCTCGAGCGGAACGTCACGCAGCAAAAACGCAAGCAGGGCTCGGCGATTGAGGTAGAATGCAGCCAACTGTCTAGCCCGAAGATGCGTCTTATCAGGTAACGGTTTAGTCGAGCGGGAAGGCTACCAGGTCTTTAGCCGCGGAGCGAAGTGCCATGCAGTGCAAAGACGTAGAACTAGTTTTGGAGCAGGAAGGGCTGGAGCCGCTTCCCGATGAGGCGCGCGCGCATTTGGCCGAGTGCCGCGAATGCCGCAATTACATTGCTGACCTCACCAGTCTCGTGGACGCTGCGAAGAAGTTGCCACCGGAAATAACTCCCCCCGATCGAGTTTGGATTTCTCTTCGCGCGCAATTGGAAGAGGAAGGAATCATACGAACTCCGGCAGACGTCATTCCCGTCGAGCAGGTTTCCCTGTGGCAATCGATCAACGCGTTCTTTAGCAACCGCACGCTAGCAACCGGAATGGTTGGCATCCTTCTAGCTGCTGCTATCGTTTTCCAGCTCCGCCGAGACCGGGTCGTAACTGAGGTGCCACCGGTCCAAACCGCCAAGGTCCAGACCGTGGTTGCTCCCGTGAAAAAGACCGTGTCTGAACCAACCGCTGCGGCGCAAACCGTCGCGCAGTCTGTCACTCCGCAACCATCTGGGGAGTTTGACCGCACCGCACGGGACTTGAACGATCAAGAGCCGGTCGCCACCGGTATGCTTCTCGCGAGCAGTTCCCCGATCGACGCGTCGCTGCGCGACAATCTGAAAAAAGTGAACGAGTTTATTGCTGAGTGCGAGAAGCACCTCAAAGAGCAGCCGCAGGACGAACTGACGCGCGAATACTTGTCAGCCGCCTACCAGCAAAAAGCAGAATTACTGTCCGCGATGATCGAGCGCGGAAGGAGCATAAACTGACATGTGCCTTCGAATGATGGGGATCACTCTGGCCAGGACGGAATCTTGGGTGAAGCGGGGCGTCTTGCCTGTCTTGGGCGCTGGACTTCTGCTATGGGGCGCCGCGCCCGCCCGCGCCGCTGGTACAGGGCAGCGGATTGAAAAACAATTCAGCGTTACTGGGCGGCCTGTCGTCGTGATTCACAACGTGGCCAACGGTCGCATCGAAGTTAAGTCCTGGAAAAACTCCGAAGTTAACGTCGTCGGCACGCAGGCTTCCAACAAGATTGGTTTCGACATCGAGCAAGTGGGCGACCGCATCGACGTGACTGCAAACGTCCTGGACGCCGCAGCACAACCTTTGGAACTTGAAGCTGATTTGCAGCTCACCGTTCCGGAAGAAACTGAGCTCCAGCTTAAGACCGAGACTGGCCTCATCTATGTCGAGCAAGTCGTGGGCGACATGAAGCTCGAAAGTTACGCTGGCGACGTGCATCTCAAGGAAGTTTCGGGCTACATCATCGTAAAGACCACCAGCGGCTCGCTGGTTTGCACGCAATGCGCCGGCAAGCTCGATTTCAGCTCTATCGGCGGCAACGCGCAGTTGCTTCAGCCCCAACTGAACGACGTCAACCTGATGACCACGACGGGAAACATTTTATTCGATGGAGATTTTATACGGACCGGCCTCTATTCCATGAGGAGCGGCAAAGGCCTTGTGGAAGTGCGCTTTTCCAGCACCGACTCTTTTGACCTGAAAGCGCAAACCGCTACTGGTATCGTCGACAATCAAGCGACCGCCTTTCTCAAGCCCGATTCCCACGGCGTGAAGCACATCGCTTCCAAGTATGTGCACAGCCTTTTCGGTACCGTTGGCATGGGCCTCGCGAAAGTCGAACTCTCCTCCTACAGTGGTACAATCCGCATCATGAAGCGCGATTAATTGTTCGCGCTCAGACGTAGCGTGCCATTTTTGGCCGCGCTCTAAACAAAACAGTGACTCAACCGCCTCCTTTGCGTGGCCCGTCCGCACGTGCCCAGGTCCTTTGCCTTGCCGGATTCATGGGTTCTGGCAAAACGACTGTTGGCACTCTCCTCGCGCGCCAGCTCGCGTGGCGCTTCGTCGATTTGGATGAGCGCATCGAACAATCCGCCGGTCTTGCCATTCCCCAAATTTTTGAACGCTTCGGCGAGCCTGCCTTTCGCCAAATCGAAGCCGATCAATTGCGCGCCGCCTTGGGCCGCGCCTCCGAGCTCAAGGAAGCCACGGTCCTCGCGCTGGGCGGTGGTACGTACGCTCAGCCCGGCTGCCCGGAATTTCTGCGAAACGCCGGCGCCCCAGTTCTCTGGCTTGATTCGCCCATCGAGCTTCTGCTTTCCCGGTGCATGACCATGACCGGACGTCCGCTCTTTCGCGATGAAGCCAGTTTCCGCGCACTTCATGCGCAGCGTCTTCCCTCGTATCAACTCGCTGACTTTCGAGTGGACAGCTCGGGCGATCCCACCCAGGTCGTCGCGGAAATCCTCCGCCGCGGGATTGTCGCGGCAGGTGGCAGCGAAGCACACCTCGTCGTCGAAAAACCAAATTCTTAGCCAGGCTTAGCTAGAATAGGCATCGGAGATTTCTTCTCCGCAAATTTTGGCGTTGTGCTTCGCAGTCCGCTGCGAAGGAGGTTTTATGGCGAAAACAAATTCCTGGTCCCGGCCCAAACTTTCTCTTGCCCTCAGCGTCGCGCTGATTCTGGCGTGCACGGCCGCTGGCTTGGCTGCTCAAAAAAAGAACTCAGCCGTGCCTGCCGGTTCCGTTTTCGCACAGGACAAGGGCAAGTTCACCATCAAGCTCGATGGACAGACCGTCGGCCATGAAGAGTTTGAAATCACGCCTTCCGCAGGCGGCTGGCTCGCCAAGGGCAACGCCGATATCAAGCCTGCGCAAAGCGCAGCCAGCAAAGTTTCCGGCTCGCTCACTCTTCAGCCCGATGGCGCGCCCATCAGCTACGAGTGGACCTCGCAAGCGGATAAAACCAATGCCGCGAACATCGTCTTCACCGACGGCGTCGCAAAAATGACGCTGCAAATGCAGGGCGCCCACCCCTACGATCAAACTTTTACCTTCGGAACTCCCATCATCGCCGTACTCGACAACAACCTTTATCACCAGTACGCCGTTCTCGCGCGCCTTTACGATTGGTCCAAACGCGGCCCGCAAATTTTCCCTGTTTTTATTCCGCAGGAATTGATGCCCGGCACCATCACCGCCGAAGCCACAGGCGCGGCGACGGCGGATGGAAAACCCTACGAAGGCTTCCGCGTCAGCACCACAGACCTCGAAGTCGACTTGTACCTCGATGCGAATCATCGCCTGATGCGCCTCGAAGTCCCCTCCGCCAAAGTCTCCGTCATCCGCGACTGACAGATCCGTTTGGTATCGCCCACCTCCTATTGCGGCCCGCAAGCCTCGCGAATCTTCTTGGCCAATTCGCGCAGCTCGTCCTGAGTGGAAAACCCGCCGTCGTTTGCCAAGAGCACGATTCCAATCTTTGATTCTGGATAAAGAACCAGCTGACTAGCCATACCAAACGCTCCGCCGCTTTCCCATAGTTCCCGTTCGCCACCTTCTCGTGTCATGTACCAGATCAGACCGTCCTGGACGCTCTCACCGTTGCCGAAGATCGCGGAATGGGATTGCCTAATCGTGGGATCGCTTTCATCGAGTTGCCAGTCAATGTATCGCACCATATCTTCGGCATCTGAATACAACCCTCCCGCAGCGCCAGCATTGAAAAGATGGTAGGGCATCGATTTGCCGCCTGGGCTGTAGCCCTGTACCAGGAGTCGTTCGTTCTCCTGCGACACCGCGAGGCCCGTTCGCTTCATCCCCAGTGGGCCCAGTATTTTCGTCTGAAGCAGTTGTTCGAGAGGCTGGTGGTACACCTGTTGGAGCCCAAAGCCAATCAGCTTGATTCCAAAGTTTGAGTACAGAAACTCGTTTCCAGGCTCGCTACGCAACTCGACCTGATGCAGCGCTCGCAAATAAGCCGCGTCATCGTATGGCTTTTCCAACTCGATTAGCTGGAACGGCAAAGTATCGAAATTGGGATTCTTAAAGAGAGCATCCGTGTCCGGAACATTCTTCGGCAGACCGGCCCGGTGCGCTGCAAGCAACCTCAAGGTGATGAACTTCCCATTCTTCTCTAAGTTCGAGTATCGCTGAGTCAGATAAGCCCTGAAATCCCCGTCGAGCGTCATCTTTTCGTCGAGCACAGCCCTGCTTGCGAGAGCTCCAGTGAACGTCTTCGTGATCGATGCAATCTCATAAACGCTCTTTCGATCCGGCACACGAACCTTCGACTTGCTCGCAGTACCGTAGTTATAAAAGACAGCTTCACCATGGTTGGAAATCCCAACCGAGAGCCCAACATGTTGATCCTGCTGAAAGAATTCTCCGACGGCCTTGTCCACCGCTTTGTCGAGAGCCGTTCGCGTCGGGTTGTCTGACGCCAATTGACCGAAGGCCGAACGAGCGGCCAAAAGCAGAGCAACAGATAAAACGCACAATCGGTACGGGGATGTTCTCATGCTATCAAATACTGAGGATTCCGGATTTGGTTACACATTTAGACTGTCGAACACCAAGAGGCTTATAGCCGAACCGTGCTTACGTTTCTGAGTCTGAAGCCTGACACACGCAGTAATCGCCTAAGTCCAATTGTTCCGATGGCAGCTGCAAGGGAACGCACAAAAAAAGCGCGGTGTGACCTCTCAAAGTCACACCGCGCCGATTTCTGCTCTGGTTTAGAAAACGAAAAACTTAACGCGCTACAGGTCTTTGAAATACCGGTCCCGTGCCAGGTCGCCGCAACACATAGCCCTGCGGCTGCCCATGGGAATGCGTATGCGCATGCCCATTCGAATGGCCGGCACCGATATGTCCGTTGTGTCCATTGCCGTTGCCATTGGCCGACGCGGGCTGCGGCATCCGCGCCGGATTACCGATAGGGCGGAGAGTAACCGGTGCTGCGTGGACGTGATCGCTGATCGCCTGCAGCCTCTTGAGAATGGACTGCCACTGTTCCCAATCCAACTGCCGAAGGAACGGGCGCAATCCCTGGATGAACGGATCCTCGAGCAGCGCTTCGCCGTCGGATTCCGGAATGAAGAAACGGTTCAGGCCAACATTGAGCGCTTCGGAGATTTTCTCCAGCGTGCCGAGGCTCGGAGTCATCTGGCCGCTCTCAATGCGGGACAAGTAGGAGCGCGAAACCTTCGAGCGCGATTGCAGCTGGCTCTGGGTCATCGCGCGCGATTCGCGCAACTGGCGAATGCGCTGGCCGATATTCTCGACCGTCTGTTGGTTGGCGAACTTTTCGGACGTGGGCTCAGCGGCTGCTTCCTCCGGAGGTGCCGGTGGAGGAATCAGGAACTCCAAACGCTGAGGCAAGGCGCGCACACATCGGCGGCAGTTTCCTGTGCGCGTCCGGTATTGGACGAGACCACATGTCTTACAGCGAATGACTTCCCTATCCATTTCGAACGAATGCATGGTTTCTTTTTCTATTTGAACAGACACCGGTACTCCTCGCTGACTTTGCCCGGCGTGCGGATGTAGGAAGGAACGTCGGAACGTTCTTCTGGGGAAGACAGAAACTGGCGCGAGGGGAGTATCGTGCGAGTAGCCATTTTCTGTCAAGAGTATTTTTGAACTATTTTTGTATATGCAGTACTTCTCGCCGCTTCTTTACGAAAAACCTTCGCTGGCCATCCGGCCAGCTTGCGCGCATTTTTTCGTGCTTGCCACAATCTGTTGTGGCCTTTTCTACAAACCACCATTGCTTTAGTATCGCCTTCGCGGCAATGGCGCCTGCTCCGTTGTAGGATTGTGCTTGCCCCATTTTGGGACTTGAGCAGAAAGATCTCATGCCCGAACTCCCGGACATCACCGTTTACATCGAGGCTCTCGAAACGCGCGTCCTCGGGCAAACACTCGAAGCCGTTCGCGTTGTCAGTCCTTTTCTCCTGCGCACGGCAATCCCGCCCCTCGCCGAAGCCTCCGGTAAAAAAGTGCTGCAACTGCGCCGACTTGGCAAACGCATCTGCATCGGCCTCGAAGGCGACCTCTGGCTCGTTCTTCATCTGATGATCGCCGGACGAGTGCACTGGCATCCGCTCGGCACCAAGCCTAGCCGTCCCAAAGTCTCTCCGCCTCGTGGTCTTGCATGCTTCGATTTTTCCAACGGTTCCCTGCTCTGGACCGAAGCCGGTTCCCAAAAGCGCGCCTCTTTGCACGTCGTCTCGGGCGAAGCTGGTCTAAGGTCTCTCGATCCCGGCGGCCTCGAAGTCCTCGATGCTACTCCCGAACAATTTGCCGCCAGACTTCTCTCCGCCAACCATACGCTCAAGCGCGCCCTCACCGACCCGCGCCTCTTCAGCGGCATCGGCAACTCCTACTCCGACGAAATTCTCTGGGAAGCCGAACTTTCGCCTCTCGCGCTCACCCAAAAACTCACCGTGCCCGAAATCAAGCGCCTCTTCGAAGCGATCTGTTCCAGCCTCACGCAATGGACCGATCGGCTGCGCGTTGAAGCCGCCGCCAAATTCCCGGAAAAAGTCACAGCCTTCCGCGAAGGCATGGCCGTCCACGGCCGCTACAAACTACCCTGTCCCCGCTGCGGCACCAAAATCCAGCGCATCCGCTACGCCAGCAACGAAACCAACTATTGCCCAACCTGCCAAACCGGAGGCAAACTCCTCGCCGACCGCGCCCTCTCCCGCCTCCTCCGCGAAGACTGGCCCCGCTCCCTCGACGAACTCGATCTTCTTCTCATTCCGAAACCGAGCTCGTAGCGGCGAGCTTTAGCCCGCCGTCTTTCGCCTTCTAACGTCGTCCCGCCGTTGTGAGTGCCGGGCTTCAGCCCGGCATCCCACCCCATTCACGCAACTCTCTAGCGCCCCGAAGGTTCTGCCGCAGGTTTCGCCGTCGTTTTTCCATCCGCCGAGCCAGCCCCGTTCTTCACCGGATACGCCTCGTCATACGCCTTCACAACATCCTGCGTAATGTCCGCCGACGCATACATCACTGGCGTAGTCTGCGACGAATTGTCCAACACCGCCCCATACCCGTTGCTAGGCGCGTACTTTCCAAGAACCCCCACCATCCTTCGCTCAATCCGCGAAATCACATCGCTCTGCGCATCATTCAAATCTTCCTGGAACTCGTTTTGCTTCCGCTCCAGTTGCCGCGTGAGCCTCTGTCCCTCCAGCGTCAGCTTTTGTTTCTCTTCCTCGCTCAACGTAGTCGCCCCCACCGTCAGCCGCTGCTGCAAATCATTGATCTTCTTGTTTAGATCTTCTAACTCTTTTCGGCGCGCCAAGAATTGTGTCTCCAACTGCGCCGCAGCCTGCTTGCCCTCCGCCGTGTTCGCGATCGCCGCGCGCATGTTGATCGCCGCAACTTTCGCTCCCACCTCTCCGCCGCTCGTGGATTTCACCTGCGCCAATACCGTACTCGCTCCGAATCCAAACGCTAACACACCAAACGCCATGGCTATGACGTTCGTTCCAATCAATGTCATCCATTTCATAGACTTTCTCCTTGAGGTCAACATGCAGCAAACCGTTCAGTTTGTTCAGGACAAAATACACCCGTATCCTTCAGGATTTTCCGGCGCATCCGTCTGCCCGAGGAACCTGCCACTGCGTTGTCTTTTTGAAGTGCCCTACGTCAGGTGTTGCGATGCCAACCCCACCTTTGCGCGTTGCCTATCTCTCTCGCCGCTACCTCCTCAGACGGCACAGTGAAGGCGGTAGCTGCAAGTCCCGTCCTCCTCGATAAAAGAAACTGTAATGACTGCCTTTGGTGTGACGTCGAGAGACAAATCTTGCCCTCATTTCTGGTTTTGCATTACACGGCAAACGTTGTAGATTGAAGAGTGATCCTGCTGCCCACAGCCTCCAGCAGAAAGCTTCAAGTGAAGTAGTTCCAGAGCGGCAAAGTTTTCGAGATATGGTTCGATTCGTCATCCACCTTTAAGCTTGTAGCTGGCTCCTCTGCGACCCGCCAAAAAGGACCCAGCTTCCAGAAATAGGCAGTTCCACTTCCAAGCGCACGAATTTCATTCCATGGAGCCGTTCCAGCCTTGGAAGGCGTCGCAAGAGTTCTCGCCGATTCCGAGGAGATATCATGAATTCCAACAAGACCTTCAAGCGCGCGCCTAAGTATACTGTGGCGCTGTTTTTACTTTTCACCTGCCCGCTGCTTCTCTCGGCGCAATCCGATCCCAAACAGAACCCGCCTCCTCCACCACCAAAGAAAAGTGGCACGCCTCCGCAAAAACCCGCCGGGAAGCAGCAAGCACCCGCGAACCAAGGCAAGCCAAACGGTGGGACCAAGCCCGCCCCGTCAAGCGGCGCTCCGCAGGACGGCAACAAAACTGGTCAGCAAGGCGGTGGTAGGCCAGCTCCCTCCGGTGGCGCTCCTCAAAATGGCGGTAAACCCGCTCCGTCGGGAGGCACGTCTCAGGGTGGTAACAAGACTGGGCAACAAGGGGGCAGTAGACCAGCTCCTTCCAATGGCTCTCCTCAGAATGGCGGTAGAACCGCTTCTTCCGGAGGTACATCTCAGGGTGGCAACAAGACTGGACAGCAAGGGGGCAGTAGACCAGCTCCATCCAGCGGCGCTCCTCAAAATGGTGGTAAACCCGCTCCTTCAGGGGGCACGTCCCAGGGTGGCTACAAGCCTGGACAACAAGGGGGTGGCAGACCAGCTTCTTCGAATGGCACTCCTCAAAATGGCGGCAAACCTGGTGGCACGCCTCAAGCCGGCAATAAGCCCGGTCAGCAAGGTGGCGGAAGGCCCGCTACCGTTGGTCAAGTGAATCGCCCGGACGGTGGTAAAACGGTAAGAACAAAAACTGGCAACACACTCCAATACAACAAGACCGGCCAATTGGACAGAGTGGTAACCAATCGCGGCACAGTAGCCCGCTACAATCCGCAGGGCGGAGTTCGCACGATCAAGACCGCCAACGGCACTACGGTTTTCCGCGGCCCCGGCGGCCAGCGCCAAATCACCACCGTACACCGCGGGCCGAATGGACAGATCAATGGGCGAGTTGTCACGATGGGTCCAAACCGCGGGTACGCCGAACGCAGCTATCAACGCGGCGGCGCAACCTACATGCGCCGCACGTATGTTTATGGCGGCCGCACCACGGTTAGCGTCTACCGCGGCTATCCTTACCGCGGCGTCACGTATTACCGCTACGTGCCCCCTTATTACTATCGTCCGGCATTCTATGGATGGGGCTACCGCCCGTGGGGCCCTGCGATCGTGTATACAGGCTGGGGTTGGGGCGGCTCACCTTGGTATCGCTCGTACGGCTACTATTTCGCGCCGTACCCCGTGTATCCCTCCGCCGCGTTCTGGCTGACAGACTATCTGATCGCACAAAGCCTACAGGCCGCTTATGCGGCGCAAGCAACTGCCAACGCCAACGCAGCTGCAGCAAACGCGAATGCAGCAGCCGCAAATGCTAACGCCGCAGCCGCGCAAGCTCAGGCAGGAGCGCAACAGCCGCAACAAACGGCCGACGCACAGGTCACGCTGACTCCTGAAGTGAAGCAATTGATCTCCCAAGAAGTGCAGCGTCAACTCGAAGCCCAGCAAGCCGCCGCGGAGCAGACAGCCGCGTCTGGCAGCGCTCCTGCGTCTAATGCGCAGCAGCCGGTCACCGGCACCGATGCGGTCCCGGCAGCTCTTGATCCCAACGTGCGCGTCTTCATTGTTGCGACAAGCCTGGACGTTACGGTGAATGGCGAAGATTGCTCGCTTAGCCCCGGTGACGTCCTCATGCGGACCGAAAACACGCCCGACCAGAACAACACTGTCGCCGTAAGCGTTTTAAGCAGCCAGAAGTCTGATTGCGCAGGCGGATCGGCTCCTCGCCTCCAAGTCACGGACCTTGAGGACATGCACAATCAATTCCAAGAGCAGCTTGGCAGTGGCTTGCAAACACTCGCCAGCAATCAAGGCAAGGACGGCATTCCCTCAGGCCCGGCCGCCGATCCACGTAAGAACCCTGACGGTACAGCTGCTCCGGACCCCACTGCCGCCGCCGACTTGCAAAAGCAGCAGCAAGAAGCAAACCAAGCCGAGAAAGAGGTCCAGCAAGACGCTTCACCAACAGGCGGTCCGGGAAACGACTAAAAAAGACGCCACAGATTGCGCGCCTAGAACACATCCGATAAAGTTGCTTCGAGCAGAACGACAATCTGGGGAATACCGGTTCGCAACCGGGCTGGCATTCCCCAATCATTCGATCTCGAAGTCGGGTTACTTTTGTAGATTAGCGTTCTCGGAGGGAGACGCTTCATGTTGGCAAAGATGAGTACTGTGTTTGTGGTCTCTGCAATCCTCGCGGCGGCGTTTTTGGGCGCAAGAACCGCGCAAGCGCAGGACGCTTCTTCCTCCCTCGCTGATCAGCTCAAATCTCAGTACAAGATTGCCAAAGTTGGAATGGACTCGAGCGGCTGGTCCGTCACCGAACCGGGTACTGTCCTCGTCATCCAAAAAGGCGGAATCCTCGGTGTTCCGCCAGCAAATCTCACCATCGCCACCGCCACGTTCAAGGATGGCGAATTGCATGGCCCCAATGGGTTTGTTACGGCCACTCTCGCCAAACTTAGCCGACTGCTCAACATCGGCGAAAAGGTTTACATCTTTAAGATGGACATCAGCGCCAAAAGCGACAAAATCTCATTGTTCATTATCGAATGCGATGCCTGCAACAACGTCCAGCAGCCCGCTGCCTACAAAGCCCTGCTCGTCTTCCAATTCCCAAAGGGCTATCTCGATAAAGCGGACGCCTCGCAAGTTCAAGACGTGATCAGCCAGGTTCTCGCCCCAGATTCAGGCTCAGCCTCAAACGATCAGCAGCAGGCGCCGCAGCAACAGCCCGCGCAAGCCCAGCCAGCCGCAGCCGGCCAGACCGATTCCGCGCCCGCGACCGTGCAGATAGGCCAAACGATCGACCAGGTCAAAGCCATTCTCGGCGCGCCGGAAAAAGTCTTCGACGTCGGCAAAAAACAGATCTACGTCTATAAAGACGTCAAGATCACCTTCGTCGACGGCAAAGTCTTCGATGTCCAGTAGTTAAGAGAAGGACGTGCCCCACACGTTTCTTATACGTGTGACCTTCTTCAGCGTACTTCCACAAGTTGGCGTTATCTTTTCACTCCACGAGCTGCAATCTCGCGTCACCACTCACCGATCTCCGTTCCTGCGATACACTACTGGCTTCGTAGCCTGGAGAAACGCATGCCCACACGCCTTGATGCCTGGAAGTTGCTGTGCGAATTCACCGAATCGGAGAGCCTGCGCAAGCACATGCTGGCCGTCGAAGCCTGCGTCCGCGCCTACGCGCGCAAGCAGGGCGCCGATGAAGAGACTTGGGGCCTCGCTGCTCTGCTCCATGATTTCGATTACGAGCGTTGGCCCAACAACGAACACGCCGCCAACGCTGGGCATCCCGCGGAGGGCGCGAAAATTCTGCGCGAGCGCGGCTACTCCGAAGAGATCGTTCGCGCGATTCTTTCCCACGCCGATTATTCCGGTGTCGCGCGCCAATCGCCGCTAGAGCACACGCTTTTCGCGTGCGACGAGCTCGCTGGATTTCTCACCGCCTGCTCTTACGTGCGGCCCTCAAAAAGCATTCTCGATCTTGAAGTCGATTCGGTGAAGCGCCGCCTGAAAGACAAAGCCTTCGCCAAAGGTGTCAGCCGCGAGGACGTCCGCAAAGGCGCCGAAGAGCTTGGCATCCCCCTCGAAGAACACATCGGCTTTTGCATTTCCGCGATGCGCGAGGAAGCCGAGGCGCTCGGCCTCCGCGGAAATATCGGCGCGCAAGCCGCGCAATCCGGAAGCTGACCGGACCTGTAGCCCGCTAAGCCGAAGGAGAATGAAAATGAGTTCGCCTGGAGCGCAAGCAAACTCGGAGCGCGACAGTCTGCTGCAGCTTCTGCGGCGGACGTCCGATCTTTATTTAGCGACGCTCGAAAATGTATCGACCGCGCAGGCAACGTTCAAAACAGCGCCGGAGCGCTGGTGCATCTTGGAGACTGCCGAGCATGTCGCCGCAACGGAGGAATTTCTGCTCGAACTGGCGACCGCATCGGCTCTTTCGACTGAAGAAAGCGACACACGCATGGACGACAGGATTCACCGCTTTGCCGCGGACCGTGGACGAACGTTTGTGGCGCCCGAAGGCGTTTGCCCCTGTGGCCGCTTTAGCAACGTTGCGGAAGCAGCCGTGGCGTTTCGTGACGCGCGGCAAAAAACAGTCGACTACATCCAACGGACACAAGCTGACTTGCGGCGGCTGCGCGTGATACATCCGGCAGCGGGAAGCATCGATGTCTACCAGAATCTGCTGATAGGCGCGTACCACCCAGAACGCCACGCAAAGCAAATCCAAGAGATTAAATCCAGTGAAGCCTATCCCAAATGAGGTAGAGACGTTTTCGTTACTCGTAGCGCAGGGCGACGAGCGGATCAACACGAGTAGCGCGCCGCGCGGGAATGTAACATGCGAGCAAGGCCACAGCGGCCAAGAGCAGCGTCACGCTACCGAACGACGCGGGATCATAGGCGCTCACGCCAAAAAGCAAATGAACGAGCGCGCGCGATAGCGCGAACGCCGCCGCCAATCCAATCGCCGCTCCAATCAAAAACAGCTTGAAGCCCTGCGAAAAGATCATACGCAAAACATCATGCGGTTGCGCGCCCAGCGCGACGCGCACGCCAATTTCCTGCGTGCGCTGGGTCACGGCAAACGACAGCACGGCGTAAATTCCCAGGGTGACGAGCAATAGCGCTAACCCGGCAAAGCCGCTGAGCAAAGAAGCCTGCATTCTCCGCGACGCCAGATTGTCGTCCACCAGATCCTCGAGCGGCATCATCCCCGCGACGGGCTGTTCTTTATCCACCGCCCAAATCTGCTGCCGGACGATTTCCGCAAGTGCCATAGGATCACCGGAAGTGCGCACGGCAAGATACTCGGGCGAAAAACCATCGTCCTGCTGTTGGTATGGGAAATACATTTCCGGTCGGGCAGGAACGTCGAGGCCGGCCTGGTGAATATCGCCGACAATTCCGGCCACTGTAATCCACGGAGATTTTTCGGCATACCTTCCGGTTTTGAAGCGTTTTCCCACGGGATCTTCCCCTGGCCAGTAATTTCTCGCCAGGGTCTGATTGATAAGCGCAACGAGAGGCTTCCCGAAGCCGTCGCCCTTTTCGAACAGACGGCCTTCAATGAGCTTCATCCCAAGGGCGGCCGCATAGTTCTTGCTGATGATGCGGACGTTGGGGATGAGCGCTTGTCCCGGCGCAGGCTCAGGTTTTCCTTCGAGAGTGACGCCCATCGCGCCTCCCGCATTCGTAAGAGGAATCCAAGTGGTGTAACCGGCCGCGACCACGCTGGGAACATTTTCCACCTTTGCGAGCACTTGATCGTAAAAAGCGTTTCTCTGAGCCAAGGTTTTGTATTTCTGGTCGGGCAAAGGCGTGTGCATCACGAGTACGTGATCGGCGCGAAAGCCAGGGTCGAGATGATAGAGATTCTGCAGGCTTCGAATCATCAGAGCACCACCCGCAAGTAGAACGATGGCGAGCGCGACTTCACAAATGACCAGTGCGTCACGCAGGCGTTGGCCACCCGAACCGACGCCGCTTTGGCCCCCGCCCTGTTTCAAAGAGGGTGTGAGATGAAATTGCGACACACGGGACGCGGGGATGATTCCAAACAGGATGCCGGTGGCGAGAGTGACTGCGAGCGTGAAGAGCAGAACGCGTCCATCGACGCCGGTGCCCGTCGAAGGCGCGATGCCCCCGGGAATCAACTTGGCAAGAAACCTTGTGCCCCATACAGAGAGGAGCAAGCCCGCGACGCCCGCAAGAATCGCGAGCAACACGCTTTCCGTAAGCATCTGCTGGACGATACGGCCGCGCGTGGCACCCAGAGCAAGGCGCATGGCCATTTCGCGGCGCCGGCCGGTGGCGCGGGAAAGCAAGAGATTCGCTACGTTGGCGCAGGCAATCAGCAAAACAAAACACACCGCTCCCACGAGCATGAGAATCGCTGGGCGCGTGTCGCCGGCAAATTCCTCGCGGAGCGGTACGGCAAGCGCGCCAACTTTAGAATTCGAATCGGGATGTTCCTTTTCCAGTTGATGGGCGATCACGGTCAGATCGGCGTTCGCACTTTTCAATGAAACTCCTGGCTTGAGGCGTGCGACAACTTCGAGATAGTGGCTGCCGTGATTGGCCAATTCTTCCTTCGTAAAGCGCTCCGGAACCCACAACTCCGCTTCACGGTCCGGAAATTGAAAGCCGCGCTTCATCACGCCGATGACGGTGCACTTCTCATAGTTCAGCGAAATCTCTTTGCCAAGAATCTGCGGATCGCCGCCGAATCTGCGGAGCCAAAGGCCGTGGCTGAGAATCGTGACGGGCGTGGCTCCAGGAATGTCGTCCTCGGGGTGAAAATCGCGACCGAACTCAGGAGTCACACCCAACACGGAGAATAGATTCGCAGTCACCTCTCGCCCGGTGAGCTTTTCCGGAAGGCCCTGGCCAGTGAGATTGAACGAGCCGCCAAAACCGGTGGCAGCCACGTCGCTAAAAACCTGGTTGCGTGATTTCCAATCGGAGAAGTTTCCTGGCGCGGGAGTGTCCTTGGGGAAACCATACGCCGAAGCATCCTCCCAAATCATGACGAGCCGATTCGCATCGGCGTAGGGGAGCGGACGAATCAGCACCGCGTCGGCAATGCTAAAGATCGCGGAGTTCGCCGCGATTCCCAGAGCAAGGACGGCCACAGCGAAAAACGTAAAGCTGGGACTCTTCCGCAACATGCGCAGGCCGTAGCGAACATCGTTCAGCAAGTTTTCAAGGTAATTCGCTCGGCGCGTGTCGCGGCATTCTTCCTTCACTTGTTCGACGCCGCCGAATTCACGCATTGCTGCGCGCCGCGCATCTTCCGAGTTCATTCCAGCCGCGATGTTCTCTTCGACTTGCCGCTCGATGTGAAAGCGCAGCTCCGAGCCAAGTTCCTGCTCGACTGTATTCCTTCGAAACAATGAGCGGAGCCAATTCGAAATGCTTTGAAGCCAGCGCATGGCGCGACCTCCTCAGACCGCCTTCAAAACGAGCCCGATCGCCGACGATAGCCGTTCCCAATTCGTTTCCTCGGCGTGAAGATACTTTTGGCCCGCCTTGGTCAGCGAATAATATTTCGCGCGGCGATTGTTTTCTGATTCGCCCCATTTGGCCTGGATCCACGCCTGCTGTTCGAGCCGATGCAGCGCGGGATAGAGCGCGCCTTGATTCACCTGCAGAACGTTGTTCGAGACCCGGCGAATACGCTGGGCAATGGCCCAGCCGTGCATGGGCTCGAGAGCAATCGTTTTGAGGATGAGAAGGTCGAGAGTGCCTTGCACGAGGTCGGTGGGTTTGCTCACGCAGCTCCCCTTAGTAACTGACAGGAATTATGCATACCCTCCTGTCAATAAGCAAGGGGAAGCACAAGTTGACGGAAGCACTCCGCCGCCCATACAACTTCCATCTCCACTCTCCGCATCCAGGAAATCGTGGCGCGACGGATTCTTGAAGAAGCGCCTCGCAGTTGCTACGTTTTGGACAATCTTGCTTTCCGATTCAGGTCACTTCATGCTCCGCAGCTTTCGCGCTCTTGCCACTCTGTTTGTATTCTTCGCGTCGCTGTCCTGTGCCGTGGAGACTCCGGCGAAGCAGGCCGAGAGCGATCGTTTCGAATTGCGCGGAACCGTAATCAATGCCGCCACCAACGAACCCGTCAGCCGCGCCCTGGTGCAATTAAATGTTCCCAACGGCGTAGCCCAGCTTTCAGGCACGGACGGGACGTTTGTCTTTACGAATCTTCCTCGCGGACAGTACGTGGCGACGGCGCTGAAGCCCGGCTTTTTCAACGAAGAAGAACTGGGACACGGGTATGCGGCAAGGAACACCGTCGCGCGTGTTCCATCCAGCGAGGACCTTCTCCTGAAGCTGACCCCGGAGGGAGTGATCTACGGCGAAGTGAAAAACGAAGATGGCGAGCCCACCGAGGGCATCCGTGTGAAGGTGATGCGCCTGCGAGTAGCTGAAGGCCATAGGATCATCGAACCCCAGGGCGAGATCTCGACGGATGACGAGGGTGCCTTTCGCATCGCGGACCTCAGACCGGGGCGCTACCGCGTGTCGTTCGCGCAAGCCAACCGGGGCGTCATCAGGTTTGTCAGCAACTTTAATCGGAAACAGGAAGCGGAGCAGGGATATGCGTCCGAATTTTATCCTGGCGTAAAGGATGCGGAGTCGGCGGCAGTTATCGAAGTGATGGCCGGCGCGCGGATGCAAGTCACGCAAATTCTGAAGCGCCAGCGTCTCTTCGAGATTTCGGGCGTAGTGCGCGGCGGCGACCCGGAAGGCGCATTGAATCTGCTGCTCAGAGATGCCTCGGGCGATTACGTGCCGGAGAACATGAGAGTCGACCAGAAGCGTGGGCAATTCCAAGTCCTCGGAGTACCCGAGGGAACGTATACACTCCTGGCCAGAGGACAGCGACGGAGAGGACCGGCGACGGAAGAGATTCAGCCCATGCTGAGCGCGACGCAGCTAGTCCACCTGACTTCCGATGTGACCGGCGTGGTACTCGCGATGCAGCCTGCAAACTCCGTTGAAATTCAAGTGCGAGACGAGATTCCGCCAGACGGGTCAAACGTGTTGCACCAAGCCGTGGTGCGATTCGTCTCGCTGGAAACCCCACAATTCTCCCCGGCAATCCAGGCGCCAATCATGGCGGATGAACGAGTAACGACTGCGCGGCTCGATGACATCCCGCCGGGAACGTATAGGATCGAGGCAACGGCTAGTCAAGGGGGTTACGTTGCCTCCCTGCGATGTGGCGGAACGGATCTTCTCCGAGAGGACCTGACCTTTGCCGCCGGAGCTGAGCTGCCCCCGATCGAAGTTACGCTGCGAAATGATGGAGCTCAATTGAACGTGAGCGTGACGGACGAAAACCAGCGGCGCGCCGCAAGCGTGGTGATTTATTCGCAGGAGTATCCGCGACGCTCTCTTCTCGTGCAACTGGACGACTCGGGCAGCGTCTCGCAAACGAATCTTGCGCCAGGAGCCTACTCGCTGATTGCCGTGGACGATGCCGACGACCTGGAATTCCGAAATCCCGTTGCGATGCAAAAGTATCTGGGAGACGCCACGGAAGTGAATCTGCAGCCCGGAGACAAGACCAGCGTGCGAGTGAAGCTTCAGGCCGCGCAGGGGCAGCAACCATGAGGCCGCGCTGGCTGTGCTTTACGCTGCCGTGTCTGGGGCCGCTCTGCCTCGCCACATTCCTCTCCGCAGCGCCGTCCGTAGGCGCACAGCAATCGCAGCGCGGGTATCGCATCGCCGGCGTGGTCGTCGATTCGGTCACAGGCGCCCCGGTGCCGCACGCCGAAGTACTTATTCTTTATGGCGGAGAAGATACAAAAGCCGTAGCAGGAGACGACGGCCGGTTTGTCTTCTCCGGGCTTACCGCCGCAAAGTATCCACTTTCCGCCACGGCGCATGGCTACGTGCGAGAGGGGTATCAGCAGCACGGAGCGTACACCACGGGAATCGCTGTCGGTGACGGGCTCGATTCCGAGCATTTGGTCTTTCATCTGCACCGGCAAGCGGTGATCACTGGCAGAGTCACTGATGAGTATGGCGAACCACTTCGCCAAGCGCAGATCATCCTACTAAGTTTCGAAAACGGGACTGGCTCGCGCACTCCCTCTGACCGGGGCCGAACAGCTACAGACGATTTAGGTGAATACCGATTTCCCCATCTTCTGCCCGGAAAATATTATGTGGCGGTGTCGGCCCGCCCATGGTACGCACAAACGGCATTGAACAGTGCCCCGGCTCTCGCAGAATCCGGTTTTGGACCGAGCGGACTCAACACCTCGCCCAACTCAAATCCTCTCTTGGACGTCGTCTACCCGGTCACTTTTTCTCCGAACGCGACGGAAGGGCGTACTGCCGAAGAGTTGCTCCTGTCCTCGGGTGAAACGAAACAAGCGGACATCCATGTGCAAGCCGTTCCCTCGATTCACCTGCGTCTGACGAATCTTCCAACCGACGAAAATGCCCAAATCAATTTTTCAGCCAGCGAAACTCTTTTTGGATCGCTCGACGAGGCGGTGAACATCATCTCCGGACAAATCTCGCCGGGGGGATACGAAGTGGCCGGCCTGCCTCCAGGCGATGTCGCGCTTGAAGTGATGCAAAACGGAAGCCAGTCGAATATTTCTCGAACCATCAGAACGAACTTGCGCGAAAGCGACTCGCTCGACGTGGCTGGCAAAGGTGCAACCGCAAGTGTAACCGGCCGCGTGATCCTCCATGACCAGGAAGAGTATCCGGAACAAGGACAAGTGTCTCTGCGCAACGAAAATAACCAAAATGCTTCCACCGCTTTGCAGAAGGACGGAACATTTTCCCTCCCAGCCGTGCAATCGGACACTTACAAGGTTTTCGTGAGCTTTCCTGATGGCGACGAATACATTGAAAAGCTTTCCGCCACGGGAGCCACAACGCATGGGCGTGAGGTCACGATCGCGGGGGCGGGCGATGTGCAGCTTCTCATAACTGCCGGGCAAGCCGCCGGCGATGTGACCGGTGTGGCAAAGTTCGAAGGAAAACCGTTGGAAGGTGTCTTGGTGCTGCTGGTTCCGGAAAGCGGCGAAAATCTTGAGGAAAATTCGCACCTGGATCAGAGCGACAGCGACGGCACGTTTACTCTGGCGGAAATCCCACCGGGAAAATACAAGCTAATGGCGATCGAGGATGGCTGGGAAATCGATCGAACCAATTGGAGCGCTTTGCAACCTTACCTGGAGAAAGGCCAGCCGCTCGATTTCTCGGGGAACGAAAAGAAAAACATCGTCGTCCAGGTACAGCGCCTCAAGAAGTAGAGCTGGGTGCCCTGCCATTTACGCCAGTCCCATAGCGGCGCGCCGTTTGCAGCTCATCCCCGCCTCCCGAAAATAAAAAAGGGAGAGGCTAGCGGCCTCTCCCTTTTTCGTTTTTGCAGAATTATTTAGAAGCTGACGCGCAAGCCGAGCTGAATCCATCGGCTGCCCTGCGTGCGATCGGCGGGAATCAATTCCTGGCTGATCACGCCGAAGGTTGCCGGGTTTTGAAGATTCATGGACGGCTGGAAGAAATTGACGTGGTTGAAAATATTAAAGAAATCGGCTGAGAATTCCACTTTGAAGCGCTCGTGGAAAGTAGTTGTCTTCCCGAGTCGCGCGTCCAAATTCCAGAATCCCAAGCCGCGAATGGGATTGCCTGTGCCATCCCGCCCGTCAGTCGCGATATCGACAGGGCGGAAATCGGCAGCCACAGCTCCGGGGTTGGCAAAGAGATTGAGTCCGGTTCCGGTAGGCGCGCCCGTGCAGTTGGGTCCGTCTCCGTTCGATCCGAAACCATTGGTGCTGCATACGCTTCCGTGTAGGCCAGAGCCGAGCGAACCAATGCCCACGGTGGGAATCGCATTCAGAGAATTGCCAAAGAGTCCACCGCCCAGGTCGCCATCGACGACGGTCAGCGGAGGTCCGCTGGCGGCACGGAAGACCCCGGACATGTACCAGCCGCTGATGAATTTATCGGCGATATTGTTCCCAAAGCTGAATTTATGGCCATGCCCGGCGGGTAGGTCATAGTTGAAGATGGCGTTGAAAACATGAGTACGGTCGAAGAGAGAAGGACCGTACTGGAAGTTAGGATCGAAGCTGGTGGCGTAGGTGCCGGCATTGTTCTGCACAGTCCCGACCTGGTCCAAGGACCTCGAGAACGTATAGTTCATGTCGAATTGCAATCCATGCGACGGCCGCTTGCGCAGCGTGACAGTGGCGGCGTGGTAGTTGGAAAGGTCGTTATGCGTGCGCATGAAGAGCGCAAAGTCGACCTGGTGGTTGTTGAAAGTGGGCATGCCGAGTGCCTGTCGGTCGCCATCGATAACCGCGAAGACGTTGGTGACGGACTGGCCAAGAAATCCAGAAGCGGCTTGGGTAGCGATGCAATTCGTTGGGCTACCGCAAGGGATTCCGGCGATGGCCGAGTTGAGACCTGACAACTGGTCGTTGAACCAGGGCTGGTCAGTAACTGGCTTGCCCGCCGCGAGCTCCTGCGTGACTACACTATAGGCCTGAGCAAAGGTCTGCCCGGACGCCTTGTCGACGAACATATAGGGAGAGGAATCAAAATCGACGCTATTTGGAAGATCGCGAGCAAAGCGCCCAATGTACCCGAGCTCCATCAACATATTGCCCGGCAGCTCGCGCTGAATGGTGAAGTCCACGCTGTAACTGCGGCCCACCTTAAAGTTGGGATCCACCGCGAAGGAAAGAGTCTCTCCGCCCAAGCCCGGGACTATCGGTGACGATACCGCAGGAAATGCAGGCACGGGAAGCGTGCCATCCACACCCACGCGGAAGCCAGACGCTCCGATATTGCCTGGACCTGCGGCAGCGTTGCAATTCTGACCGGCCGAGGTTCCATTCAGGTCACAGGGAGGCTGGGAAAGAACCAAGGTTTCGGCGAATCCAACGCCGAGTTGCGGGATTTCGACGCTTTGGACATTGTTGATGCGGTCGTAGTAGATGCCAAACCCAGCCCGGACGACCGTTTTTCCCTGGCCAAAGAGTTTCCCGCGCATGCCGTCCGTGTAGGATGGATTCCAAGCTACGGCTACGCGGGGGGAGACATCACCATAGTCCGTATTCCAAATGGCGCTGCGTCCCGAACTCTTGATGGGCAAATAGCCAATGGTGGGGTTGTAGACCTGACCGGCGGCGGCGGCCTGATCCTTTGCTTGGATGTAACCAGCGGCCGTAAGAATCTGTCCGGTGCTGGCGTCGATCTCAAACGTCTGCTGGCCGTGCAATTCAGACGGAGGCGTTTGCCATCCGTAGCCGAGGCCGTAGGTGAGTGTTAAGGTCGGCTTTATGCGCCAAGAATCCTGAAAGTACATGTCGTAAGCTCGTTGGGTTGTGTTGGCAATGAGTGGAGTGCCAAATGGCTGCGGGTTCAGGTTGCCGTCGCGTACGCCGAGAACGTTCACATTGTCCACAATGCCCAAGGTTGCGGCATACAGACGCTGCCAGCGCACCACGTCGGTCGGCATCAGACAAAACGTTGTGATTGCGGCGCTGCATGCTGGGGGCATGTCCGCTTGCGAAACGCTTTGCGTCGTCCCCACGACGTTGGCGTCTTCAGTAGCAACGAGAGAAGCGAGAGAGCCAATGACCTTATCGTTGCGCTGGGCGATGAGAGGCATCCAGCGAATGTCTCCACCCGCCGTGAAAGTGTGCTTGCCCTCGAGCCGCGTGAAAGTGTCGACTAGCTGCTTGTTCCGTTGGAAGTTGCCCTGCGTGCGGGCGCGTTGGGTGTCAACGTCAATGGGAACGTCGATGAGACCAGTCTGGGCAAGGCCGGGAGCCAGAGCGATAAAGCCGGCCGAGGTATCAGTGCCCGGAAGTGCAAGGGTTGTGGCGGAAGCACTGGGAGACAAACCAGGCAGGAAAACGCGGCTGCGAATCCAGCCGAAGCGGATAACGTTGCTGGTCATCGAGTCAAAAGCATAATCAAGTGCGCCGATGGCCCCGTCGCCGCGAGTGTCGTTTCCGGTCGTTGCAATCGTGGCGTTATTAAGTGTGTTGATTTGAAGGGGCGTTACGTTGAGCGCCCTGGAATAGAGATACCGCCCGAAGAAATGTGCTTTGTCCGAGAAATTGTGGTCGAGACGGAATGTGACGTAGTCGTCCTTAACTGGTGTCGCGGCATTGGCAACAAACCCAGTCGTATTGTTTCCATCCACATTCGGCAGGCTAGGATCGTTGCCGACGGGGTTGAGGTTATAGAGTGTCTGGATCGTGGGGCTGATCCCTATACCGCGGGGATCGCAGGGAAGACCGCCGGCGGGACCGCACGCAGTCGAAGTGGCTAAGTCATATTGTCTGACCACTCCTGTCGAATCCGCAAACGATAGAATCCCGTCCCGCAAACTCTGCGTCGGTACGATGTGGCTTACCTGGGAGGCGGATGGGAAACGGCGGAGTTCATAGTTGCTGAAAAAGAATGTCTTGTTCTTTATGAGCGGCCCGCCGACGCTGACGCCTTCCCGATTATCCTTGAAAGGGATTTTCGGCGTGAAGGTTTTCCCAGTTGCTGCGTCGGGAGTGTGATTCAAATCCCAAGAGTTGGCGTTATAGCCGTCGCTTTGGTGAAACCAATAACCGTCTCCATGTATCGAGTTCGCCCCGCTCTTGCTGATCAGCGTGATATTTCCGCCTGAGGAGCGCGCAAAATCGCTGTTGGAATTGGTTACGCCGACTCGGAACTCTTCCAGGCTCTCGACGCCCGTAGGAATGAAGTTTTGTGCCGTTGCGCCTCCGCCCACCGTGTTGTCCGTAATGTCGATGCCATCCATCGTGATGGAGTTTTGGTCGCTGCGCGCCCCCGCCACTGTGCCGCCGTTGTTTCCAAACCCGCCGTTCGCCGGCGTATCGTAGGGCGTGGTTCCCGGTTGCAAGGTGAGCAATTCAGAAGCATCCCGAGTCAAGGTCGGGAGCCGCGAAAGAGTTGTTCCCCCTATTACGTCGCCAACCTGGGCGTCCGTCGTCTGCAGCTCCACCCTGGCTTCGGTGGAAACAGTGATCGACTCGGTGACTGCGCCGACCTCCAGTTTCACGTCCACCGTGTAGCTCTTCGCCACATCCACGCTTAGCGCTGTGACCGTCGACGTCCGGAAGCCGTCCTTTTTGACCGTAAGGTCATACCCGCCTGGGGCCACGTTGACAAAAGTGTATTGCCCGGCTCCGTTGGTGGCCTGCGTTGTGGAATTGTTTGTTGCGGTATTGCGGAGAACTACTGTCGCGTCAACCACCGAGGCGCCGCTCGAATCGGTGACTGTGCCGAGCACAACGCCTGTCGTCTGAGTTTGCGCCTCTGCGGCAATTCCTAAAGTCAAAACACCAAGAACCAACACCACGGCAAATCCAAAGCGCACTAACGGCTTCATATTCCCCCCCCGCTTTAGTTGGTTGAGAAACTGCGTTTGTGACGTTCGTTAAGCGCTTCACGGCGACTACGGGCAACAGCTCCCGCCGAGCAACAGCAATGCCCTCTAGTCAGAAATCTAAGAGCACGCTCGGATCGAAACGGAAAAATGGACAAACGCCGGAGACGAAAAACGATTCCACACCACCCACAGATCCCCCACCGCTAAAGATGCAGCAATCCTTACACCATAAACTCGGGAGGTGTCAACGACTGATTCATCGGAGAAAAAAAAATGTAACGTCCGTTGCTTCCCGCGGCGCGTCCCAATTGGGAACGTTGCGCTGCTCCCTGGACGAAATAATGGGTGTCTGTCGCTATAACTGTCTTCGTCCGCCGCTTATTCCCACCCCCGCAAATTCATTGGCAAACCCCTCACAGTTCGAGGCGTTCCCACCCTGCGCAATATTCCCCACACTCTACCCACTGGCCGAATGATTGGAAATACGCAGAGAATTGTTATCGAATTTCGTATTCGAAACGAACTCAGGCTAAAATAGACAAGCAATGCTTACCCAGATCAAAGGCACGGATGCCGCGGCCGCGGGCCGCCCTCGGCGTAAAACCTATGGCGTGCACGTGGGCCACGTCCTCGTTGGCGGCGGCGCGCCGATCGTCGTGCAGTCCATGACCAATACGGACACCGCCGACGTCACTACAACGCTCAAACAAACTCTTGAGCTTGCCGAAGCCGGCTCCGAAATCGTCCGCTGGACCGTCAACGTTCCCGAAGCCGCCGCCGCCGTCCCCGAAATCAAAAAGCGCCTCCTCGATGTGGGCTGTATCGCGCCCATCATCGGCGATTTTCACTACAACGGCCATGTTCTCCTCACCAAGTATCCAGACTGCGCAAAAGCCCTCGACAAGTACCGCATCAATCCCGGCAATGTCGGTGTGGGCCAGCGACGCGACGAACAATTTTCCACTATTTGCAAAATTGCCCGCGACAACGGCAAGCCTGTTCGCATCGGCGTGAATGGCGGCTCGCTGAATCAAGAGCTCGTCATGCACAAGATGCAGGAGAACACCGACAAGAATTTAGGCAAAGAGTCCGAAGAAATCATAAACGACTGCATGGTGCTCTCCGCTTTGCAGTCCACCGAACTCGCCTTAGAATGCGGCCTGCGCCACGATCAAATTATTATTTCCTGTAAAACCTCGCGCCCTCGCGATTTGATTACTGTCTATCGCGATCTCTCCAGCAAAACCGAGCAGCCTCTCCATCTCGGCCTCACCGAAGCCGGGATGGGCATGAAGGGCCAAATCTGGTCTGCAGCCTCGCTGGGCGTTTTGCTCTATGAAGGAATCGGCGACACCATTCGCATTTCGCTCACGCCCAAGCCCGGCGGCGACCGCCGCGAAGAAGTTTATGCAGCGTGCGAGTTGCTGCAGGCGCTGGGGCTGCGTTCCTTTTCCCCAAGCGTCACCGCTTGCCCCGGTTGTGGCCGCACTACGAGCACCACTTTCCAGGAATTGGCGGAACGCATCCAAGGCTACATCCGGGACAGCATGCCCATATGGAAAACGCAATATGAAGGCGTGGAAACGATGACCCTAGCCGTGATGGGCTGCATTGTGAACGGCCCCGGCGAATCCAAAGCCGCGAATATTGGCATCAGCCTTCCGGGGACCGGCGAAGCCCCGCGTTGCCCCATATATATTGATGGCAAAAAAGACGTGACCCTCGAAGGAAATTACGACGAACTGGCGACGGCATTCCAGGCGCTCGTCGACAACTACATCGCGAAAAAATATCCCCGCAAGACCGCCGAAGCAGTTCCCGCTAGCCGCTAACCTGTCACAACACAGGTCAACCAGGCACGCACCCGGCAACTCCAACCCACAGTCCAATCTAGAATTTTAATGCGATAAGTTTGCGTCCTGCCGATTGCTGACTGACTCCAGGGGTAGCGCGCCGGGCGACCGCAGAGTTCGAATATCCCGCATCGGCGGCTGGCCGAAGAAGCGGCTGTATTCGCGATTGAATTGGCTGGCGCTTTCGTACCCCACCTCAAAAGCCGCACTCGCGGCGTCGAGACCATCGACGAGCATGCGTGCCCGCGCTGCCTGCAATCGAATCTGCTTCTGATACTGGAGAGGACTCATGGCCGTCAGCACCCGGAAATGATGGTGCAGCGTGGACAGGCCCATGCCCGCGATTTGTGCGAGGTCTTCCACTCGTAGCGGCTTCGCGTAGTTTGCCTTGATCCAGGCAATTGCTTTTGCCGTTCTGTGGCTCTGATCTCCCAACGTAGCAATCGCTCGAAGACGCGCGCCCTCCGGCCCCCGAAGGATTCTGTAAATGAGCTCCCTTTGAATCAGGCCACCCAAAAAAGGAATGTCCTGCGGACTATCCAGCAGATCCATCAGCCTGCAGCATGCACTTAGGAATTCCACGGTAGCTTCACCAGTCGCCATCGCAGGACTGTCAGCGGGAGCCTCAGCCACCTGAATCTCTTCCCGGCTGAGAAGTTCACGAATCACAGGCATCTCGAATTTCAGCGACATCGCCAGACACGGCGTTTCCTTGCTGGCCTCGACGATCTGGCTCACGATCGGCAAATCGAGCGATGTCAGCAGGTATTGCCCCTCGCCATAGATAAAAGTGGTTCGGCCAAGCTCTACCCGTTTTCGCCCTTGGACCATCAAAGTAACGCAAGGCTCGTAGGTCATCGAACATGGAGCGGTCGGAGCGATCCTTCGGTGGAGCGTCAAGCCGGGAATGCCCGTTGCCCGATTCTCTTCGGAGCCTATGAAGGAGGCAATCTTGCGTGCCAGTTCGGATCGCAGTTCGCGTGCCCGGCCTGATAGCGAAGAGGCGTTTTTGCTTTGTTTTTTCATGACATTTGAATTCCTTGCTCTTGGCTAAGATAGCTGCTCGGCTCCGGATATACCAATGATTTCTCGCATAACAAGAGGAATAGGCAATAAATCGGAAGAATCGGGCTACCGCTTCCACGGTGTTTAATCCTAGTCTTGGAATGACAGAAACTGTTCAGAAGGAGTAGCAATGCAAAAGCGCAAACTTGGAAAAAGCAATTTGGAAGTCTCAGCTCTTGGCCTCGGCTGCATGGGACTGAGCTTCGGCTTCGGACCCTCCGTGGCCAAGAAGGACGGGATCGCACTGATTCGAGCGGCGGTGGAACGTGGCGTCACCTTCTTCGATACCGCCGAAGTCTACGGACCGTTCACGAACGAATTGCTTGTTGGCGAAGCCCTCGCTCCCTTCCGAGAGCAAGTGGTGATCGCCACCAAATTCGGTTTCAAACTTGATCCGGACACCGGCAAGATGGTCGGGTTGGACAGCCGGCCTGCGCACATCAAGGAAGTCGCTGAAGCCTCGCTCAAGCGGCTTAAGACGGATGTCATCGATTTGTTCTATCAGCACCGCGTTGATCCCGAAGTGCCGATCGAAGACGTGGCGGGCGCGGTGAAAGAATTAATTCAGCAAGGCAAGGTAAAACACTTTGGACTCTCGGAAGCGGGAGTCAAAACCATCCGCCGCGCGCACGCCGTTCAGCCTGTGACTGCGCTGCAAAGCGAATACTCGCTGTGGTGGAGAGAACCCGAAGCCGAAGTAATCCCGGCGCTGGAAGAGCTAGGAATTGGTTTCGTGCCATTCAGTCCGCTCGGGAAGGGCTTTCTTACCGGAAAGATCGACGAAAACACCACGTTCGACAGTTCCGATTTCCGCAACATTGTGCCCCGTTTTTCGCCCGAGGCGCGGAAAGCAAATCAGGCGGTAGTGGATCTGCTGGGCAGAATTGCGGAACAGAAGAAGGCGACGCCGGCGCAGATCGCGCTGGCATGGCTGCTGGCACAGAAGCCGTGGATGGTTCCGATCCCAGGTACGACCAAGGTATCGCGCCTGGAGGAGAACCTCGGAGGACTAAACATCAATCTCTCGGTAGCCGATTTGCACGAAATCGACAGTGCAGCATCTAAAATCAAGGTTGAGGGTGCGCGGTATCCGGAGCACCTGCAGAAAATGGTTGGCCGCTGAGCGGCTCGTCTCAGACTAAATCTCGAACCGAACCAAATGCCAAAAAATTAGGAGAACTCATGTACAAAGCAAAAGCGTATTCGGCTGCCAGTGCGACATCACCTATGGCATCGGACATAATCCCGCGGCGCGATCCGACGGAAAACGACGTGCAGATCGAAATTCTGTTCTGCGGCATCTGCCACTCCGATCTGCACCAGGTCCGCAACGAGTGGAGCGGCGTGATGCCCACTGTCTATCCCTGCGTCCCCGGACACGAAATTGTCGGCCGAGTGACGAAAGTCGGCTCCGCAGTCACGAAGTTCAAGCGCGGCGATCTTGCAGCAGTCGGCTGCATGGTGGACTCGGACCGCACCTGCCCCGAGTGTCAAGCTGGCATCGAGCAATTCTGTCCGAATTTCACCCTAACTTACAACTTTCCCGATAAGCATCTGGGAGGTGTCACCTATGGTGGCTACTCCGAGGGTATCGTCGTCGATCAGAGGTTCGTCCTGCACGTCCCGGAAAATCTGAATCTCGCGGGCGCCGCTCCTCTGCTGTGCGCGGGAATCACAACGTACTCGCCGATGCATCATTGGGGCGTCACGAACGGCAAGAAGGTTGGCATCGTCGGCCTCGGAGGGCTAGGCCACATGGGCGTGAAGTTTGCACATGCGCTCGGAGCGCACGTTGTTGTGTTTACGACGTCGCCCAACAAAAAGGATGATGCGCTACGCCTGGGCGCAGATGAGGTCATCCTCTCGAAAAATGCGGACGAGATGCAGAAACATGCTGGCAGCTTCGACTTCATTCTGGATGCTGTCTCCGCCGATCACGACATAAACGCCTACATCAATCTGTTGCGCCGCGATGGTAACCTCGTTATGGTTGGCGCACCGGAGAAGCCTCTCGCGGTTTCCGTGTTTGGACTGATCATGGGTCGCCGCAGCATTTCAGGTTCGCCTATCGGCGGCATCGCCGAAACTCAGGAAATGCTGGATTTCTGCGGGAAGCACAACATCACTTCGGATGTTGAGGTGATCCCCATCCAGAAGGTGAACGAAGCCTACAAAAGACTGCTGAAATCCGATGTGAAGTATCGCTTCTCGATCGATATGGCGTCTCTAAAAGCCGAGTAAACCGAGAATGAGACTGGGGGTTGGCTCACATGGCAAAGCCGAACGATGCACTGAAAGACCGCCTATCCCGGTACCGTGAAATTGACCTGAGTGTGACTGGAAGAAAGTCCGGAAAAACCATCTCACAGCCGGTCTGGTTCGTACTGGACGACGACACCCTTTGCCTTCTGCCAGTGCGAGGCTCGGACACACAGTGGTATAAGAACCTGCTCAAGCACCCGTCCATTCGAATCGACGCGCATGGCGCAGGAGCTGATTTTCAGGGTGTTCCTGTTACGGATCAAAGCCAGGTTTCGTCTGTGGTCGAAAAATTCCGTGCCAAGTATGGAGCCGGTGATGTGAAGAAATACTACTCCAAGTTGGACGTTGCCGTCCTCGCCCACATGTAATGGGCGAAATCGTTACCGCAACGGAGGTGGAGTACCTGTTCCTGTGTTTTGGGGAGTAGAATCGAATCCAGAACGTGCCTTTGGAAGGAGTTGGCTATGGTCAAGATAACCGTGAATGGAGTTCAGCGCGAGGTTCAAGCAGCCGGGGACACACCACTCCTCTACGTTTTGCGCAACGATCTCCAGTTGAGCGGACCGCAGTTCGGCTGCGGCCTCGCCCAGTGCGGCGCCTGCTCCGTCCTCATCGACGGCAAAGAAACTCGCTCCTGCGTCACCCCGATCTCCACCATAACGGCCAATCAGGAAATCACCACACTCGAAGGCCTCCCCGCGCGCTGGGCGAAGCTGAAAGGTCTTTCTCCCGATCAGGCCAAAGACATACTTCACCCCGTTCAGCAGGCATGGATTGCCGAACAGACTCCTCTCTGCGGATTCTGCCAGAGCGGCATGATGATCGTCGCCACCGAACTCCTCGAGAAAAATCACAATCCGAGCGACGCACAAATCAAGGCGGCCTTCACCACCGAAGGGCCATCGCCGCACCTCTGCCGCTGCGGCAGCTATGCCGCCATTATCGACGCCGTAAAGCACGCCGCATCGCTTATGGAAAAGGGGAGGTAAGCCATGACTACCGCCGCTGAAAGCACCGTCAAGGTTTATGAAGCTACTCTCTCCCGCCGCCAATTCGTCAAAACGGGCGGCGCACTTGTTGTCGGCGTCGCATTCATCGGTCCCTCCGCTCTCAAGGCGCAAGAGTTTCAGGGCCCGAAAGTCACAGGGGCTCCCTTCAAGAATTCTCTCGATCCGACGCAACTTAGTTCCTGGATCGAAATACATCCGGACAACACCGTCCTCATTCGTACCGGCAAGAGTGACTTCGGTCAGGGCACTACATTCACCGCATATCGCCAGATTGTTGCCGACGAAATGAGTGTCCCGTTCGAAGCCATCACCACCGTCGTCGCGGGGAACACCGATCAAACGCCCGATGGCAGCGGCGCCTTCGATTTCCTCGGCCGCGGCACTCCCAACATCCGCAAAGCCGCTGCCTACACCTATCAAGCGCTTCTCGATCTCGCGTCAGAACGCCTGAACATCCCGAAAGACCAACTCATTGCCAAAGACGGTGTCTTTTCCGGCGGCGGCAAATCCATTTCTTATGGCGACCTCGTCAAAGATCAACAACTAAAGCTCACCATTCCCGTCAGCGGCGAGCTCACCGGCATCGGCGGCCTGAGGGTGGAAGGCGATCCGCCTATGAAGCCGGTCAGCGCCTACACCGTCATCGGCAAATCGCACCCAAACTCCATCATCACCTCCAAAGTCAGTGCAAAAGAAACCTGGGCCACCGACATCCGCCTTCCCGGAATGTTGCATGGACGCATGGTGCATCCGAAAACGCTCGGCTCCACGCTCGTCTCCGTCGGCCAACTCGACAAATCCAAATTCCCCAATGCGCAAGTCGTTGTGAAAGGAAATCTCGTCGGAGTCGTCGCTCCAACCGAGTGGGAAGCCATTCAGGCTTCGCAGCAAGTTGCCGCCGCAACCAAATGGACAGAATGGAAGGGCCTGCCCGGTAACGAGAAGCTCTACGATTCCCTGCGTAAAGATTCCGATTGGACCACTGCGCAAGTTACAAAAAGTGGCGCGACCAAAGGCGATGTACCTGCCGCGCTCGCCTCCGCTCAGAAAAAGCTTTCTGCCACGTATCACTTTCCCTTCATGAAGCACGCTCCCATCGGTCCCACGATAGCCGTTGCAGACGTCACGCCCGACGGCACAGTCCATATCCACACACATAATCAGAATCCTCAGGCCTTGCGCGGCGAAATCGCTACGATGCTTGGCACCACGCCCGATCACATCATCGTTCACACACATCCCGGAGCAGGACACTACGGCCGCTCCAACGGCGGCAACTCTGGCGCGGAAGACGACGCCGTACTCCTGTCGCAGGCGGTTGGAAAACCTGTGCGCGTTCAGTGGATGCGTGCCGAAGATTTGCAGTGGTCCACGCAATCCCCGGCTGCTTTCGCCGATGTCGAGTTCGCGCTCGACGAAAAAGGAAGAGTCACCGGCTATCAGATAGATCATTACATGCCGGCCTTTCAGGATGATCGCCCCATCGGCGCTATCCTTGCTGGACTTCCTACCATGCCCGCGCCGGGAGGCGGCGGCTCAGGATTCACCAGCTCTACGGCCAACTTCTGGTCTGATCCCTGGTCTTACGATCTCATTCCCAACGTGGCCGAGCGCGGCCACGGCACATTCCAGGTGGGACAAAAAGTTTCGCCGCTAGCCGTCGGCCTTCGCGATCACAGCATGCGCACGCCCGGCCAATACCAGCAAAACTATCCGCGCGAACTCGCCTTCAGCGAAGCCGCCGCACTCGCCGGCGCCGATCCGATTCAATTTCGCATTGACCACGCCAAAGAAGAGCGCCTCATCAACGTTCTCAAGCAAGTCCGCGACGCGAGCGGCTGGCAAACGCGCCCTTCGCCTGGCCTTAGCGCGAAATCCACTGGCGCAACTCCCGTTCGCGGCCGCGGCGTCTCTGCCATGTTCCGCTCCGGCACTTACTGGGCCTGCGTCTGCGAAATCGCCGTCACGCCCAGCACGGGTGCCATCGCCGTCGAAAAATACACCATCGCCGTGGATCCTGGCATCGTCGTCAATCCCGCTCAACTAAAACGCCAAGTCGAAGGCGGCGCCATGATGGGCATCAGCCATGCGCTCTACGAAGAAGCCATGTTCGATGAAAGCGGCATTACTTCGCGCGACTGGAATACGTATCCCATTGCCAAAATGACGGACACTCCCGAATTGAAAGTCGTCCTCATTCACAATCCCAAAGTCGGCGCATACGGCGGAGGCTCCGAAGCCGCCAACGCCCTTGCTGCTCCAGCGATCGCCGCCGCTCTCCACGATGCCACCGGAAAAGTCTTACGGCGCCTCCCGCTGAAGCGCGCATATGTTCAGGCGCTTTTGAAAACCTAACCGCGTACCAGGAGAGGACGCTCGATTGGAGATCAAGAGAATCGGATCACAACCCTCTGGCAAAGGCCCGTCGGATTGGTTCACCGGCACAGTTCGGATCGATCCGCTATTCCAGGCGCCCGATCCGGCATTTGTTCAAGGTGCCAGCGTAACCTTCGAGCCCGGCGCGCGGACTGCATGGCACACGCATCCGCTCGGCCAGACGCTCATCGTCACGGCCGGCTGCGGTCGAGCTCAGCGCGAAGGAGGACCGATCGAGGAAATCCACCCGGGCGACGTGGTTTGGTTCGCTCCCGGCGAGAAGCACTGGCATGGCGCCGCGCCAACCACCGCGATGACGCACATCGCCATCCAAGAAAAAAAGGAAGGCAAGGTGGTCGACTGGCTGGAACAAGTCAGTGATGAGCAGTATCGAGGTGTGGCCTAAGAGACTCCACCGCAAACGCTCCACGACTTTCCGTTCTACCTCCATAAACAGAACTGTCGTTTTAGGGCAACGGCTTGTTGTGGCAAATCTCCGATTCACAACCGAACCCGCAAATTACGAGGCCTTTTCGTGCCTGCCGATATTTAGGCAATCCACGCACTCTCGCAAATCCCTGTGAACCTAACCACGCTCCCTGATGATTTAGACTTCTCGATTCTCAACTCCTCAGAAAGGACTTCTTATCTGATTGAATTTCTGGTTGGCCGGCTATTCGGAGGTGACCGGAACTTCCCAGAGGCCGACTATCCGGTCGGTCTTTAGCGATGAAGATACTCGGGAGCCCGCTCTTCGCGAAAGATGACTACTCCGTCCAATACGTTGTCCCAACGGGCCGTTTTGAAGCTGATTCCCAGCGGGCGAGCTCCAATTGATCCGAACTTCCGTAGCTGCTCCAGGGAGATGTAGACGGTATCGGAGTCGCGATTCGCGAATGATCGCCCTTCAAGAGATGTGTCGGGAGCAGCGCTCAACTGTCGAACTGGCTGACCGACAAACGCATAGCTGCCGGAATACGCAGAGAACCCAAGCGCGAAGGCTCGATCCTTGAAATCCCGCCTTATGTAAGAGCCAAGCGGGACCAGGCCCCTTTCTTCCGGCACGCCGCTCAAATCCTTTGCTACGTGAACGTTTGCAGCCCAAACGATCACCTTGCTATGAGCCGGGAGCCGCGACAGGAGCCATCGAAAGTTCACGTACATCCAATGATCCCGGTCGTTACGATCGAGGATGCTCTCATCGACACTCTTCGGAACGTCCTGCCGGAAGTCCCAAGCAAGAAGTCTTTTGAGACTTTCGACCATCTCCGTGTAGTAATCTCGGAGGGGAGCTGCGCTTGAGGGTGCTTTCGTCAGGCCGGTTTCAATACTGTCCAAGCAGCCCAGAATCAGGGCTTTGTCTTTAGGACCGTATGGGAAATCGTCAGTGTACCGCCACAGGGCGTGCCTTTGGAGAATGGCGAGGCATCGCGCTTTCTCGTCGCCCTGTAGATCTTCTACGAGGTCGGATGCCATTTCACTTTGTGCGTAGGTGCCCTTCCCGAGCTGGTCATCTAGGCCTCCGAGGCTAAGGCGTCCTTCCTTCGCCCGGTCCAGCAAAAACGGAATCAGCGGTTGCACTTCGTGGGTGGCCCAAAGCCCGCCGATAGCCGCCGAGATCATCGGCTCGCTCACTTCCTGACCGGAGTTGAGCCTTTTCTGAATGTTCAGGAAATCGTAGATTCCACTCTCGATGAAGAACGCGTTGTAATGGCACTCGTCAACGAGTCGGCGAACGAGTTCGACTTTGAACTCCAGTGTCTTTCCGAAACCGTGCACCGGCGATTCCCCGAGCAATGCCACACTCTTGCCGCACAAGGCATGCACGATAGGCTCGGTATCTTTCGTTTGCGCTATTGGGCTTGCCGACTGGCCCGCTGCCGGCGGGAACGCAACTCCTATGCAGATCGACAAAGAGACGACATGAAGCAACCAATGCGGTGTTCGGAAAGAGAACGCATCAGACGCAATATCAAAGCGAGATAGGGACCGGCTGGTTTCAGTTGCTTGGAAGCCAGGAAAACGCATATGCACTCGTCTTACGGTCAGAATCGGTCGCTTGGGACATTCAGTGCCGGTTCCCGCACTCTTGTAAATCGTTGTACAACCGAATCATCCCACTCTGACACATCAAAACGCAGGCTACGGAAGACGAGGGGACTGTGGAGTCGCCACGCTGCGTATCTTCTCAAGCGCCATCATCCGCGCGCGTGAATAAGCTTGTTTGTCCTCCAGCAGCTGATGCGCCCAGTGCGCGCCTATGGCGATGGCGTGAAATTCAAACGCCAAGCGCGTGGCATCGAGTTTCGGGTCGAGGTGGCCGGCTTCCTGCGCTTTTTTCACGGAGCTTGTGATGCAGTTGATCCATTCGTGCATGATTTCGGCGATGCGGTCGCGCACCACGCCGAGCCGTCCATCGAACTCGAACGAAGCAGCGGTAAAGAAACATCCGCCCTCAAACACTTTTTTCTCGACGAGCGCCAGCCAGTGATCGATCAAGGACCACAAACGCGGCATGCCTTTTGGCGCGGCGATCGCCGGCAGCGTCACCTTTTCGATAAAAACCTGGCGCGCCATTTCGACGGTGGCCAGCTGCAATTCTTCCTTCGAACCGAAATGAGCAAAGAGGCCGCTCTTGCTCATGCCCAGTTGCTCGGCAAGGGAGCCGACGGTGAGCCCTTCCAGGCCTTGCGCGGATGCGATGTCCACCGCGCGCGCCAGAATGGCTTCGCGTGTGCGCACCCCTTTGGCCTGGCGGCGCAGGACGGGCTTGCTAGGCAGCTTCTTGACACCCTTCCTAAGCGGCTTTGCGTGTGATCGCGCGCGAACGGCTTGCGGCATGAAGATACTGTAACACGCCACACAAATTAGTACGAACGTTCGTTTCTTGTGCTATCCTCTTGCCCCTGAGGTGTCCTCATGGGAATCGCCACCGTCCTCTGTCCCCTTCTCTTCTCCAAGCCACTCCGCGTCGCGCTTATTGCCCTGACCGTCGCCTCCGCGATTGGGCCGTGCGTCACGTCCGCGCAAGAGCTTCCCCTCGAGCGCTGCGACGTCCTTCCCATGATCGAAGTTCAGACAGCGGGACTGCACAAGTGGCTTCTGGTGGATACGGCAGCAACATCCATTTTGAATCTGCAATCGTTTGACGCCGGGCAGGCGCACGACATTCGTGTCACTTCGTGGAGCGGCACGCTCGCCACCAGCGCAAAGGAAGTAACGCTCCCGGACTTAACCGTTGGAAGAACGAAACTCCTCGACGTGAAATTGCCGGCCATCGATCTTTCGGCCATTGGCAAAGCATGCGGCAGGAAAATCGATGGCATTCTCGGCGTCGATTTGCTCGGGAAGCTCGGAGCCAGCATCAACCTGAAGGATCAGACCATCCATGTCGCGACAGCGGACGAGGTCCGTGGCGCCGAAATGGTGACGGCGATGCAGCACGAGATGCACCGTTGCGTCGATGCCTTCAACGCCTCGGATGAAGAAAAGTTCGGCGATTGCCTGGACCCGAAAATCGTCCTGTTTTCGATGGACACCGAACTCTACGGGAGGGAGCAAGTGGTCGGCTATTTCCACAAGAAATATTTTCACCAGGAGCCGCCCGCGAAGCTGGAAATCCTCGAGCGCGCTTTTCACCCTATCGGCGAAGCTGTCTGGTACGAGTATGAATTTACGATCGATTCCGCGCTGGGCAAGCTGCATGGCCGCGGCATGGCCATGTGCAAAAAGTCCGATGGACATTGGCGCATGGCCACCATGCACCATTCGATTGCGGAGCTGGAGTCCGCCGCGGCCCCGAGAGAAAAGCCTTAAATACAAGCCCGCCCGCATCTCCACTTCCGAGGGCCCAAGCGTCATCCGGGACATACCCAGACGAGCTGCGCGGATATGCTAGAATTTTCCAACCATTCGAATGGAATGAAAGCGGGCATACACCTTGAAAATCACCCGGGCAGATGTGGAAAGAGTCGCGGAGCTGGCCTACCTGGATTTAAGCGAGGCCGAACTGGAGATGTACCGCGCGCAAATCGACGAAATCCTCGAATACATCGGCAAATTGAACGAACTGGACACGGCGAACGTCGCGCCCATGGCCCAGGTGCTGGCCGACGACCAGTCAGCCGACGCAACTTTGCGCGAAGACGTTGTGGTTCCCTGCAGCGTAGCCGCCGAGATTCTGAAGCAAGCACCGGATCCAGAGCCTCCGTATTTTAGGGTGCCCAAGGTCATTGAGCGATGACTGCTGCCTGGACAATTGACGGCGTACGAGAAGCGCTCGCGGCGAAGAAGGTTTCGGCACGCGAATTGGCTGCGGATTTCTTTGGCCGTATCGCCGAGCGAAATTCCGAGCTGAACGCTTACCTGACGCTCTCCGAGGAGCGCGCCTACGCACAAGCGGCTCGCATGGATGCTCTGGTTACCGCCGGAAAACCGCTGCCTTCGCTGGCGGGCGTACCCATCGCGATCAAGGATGTGATCAGCACACGCGGCGTTCGAACCACTTGCGGCTCAAAAATTCTAGAAAATTACGTGCCGCCCTACGACGCTACAGCCGTCGAGCGGCTCGAAGCCGCCGGCGCCGTAATTCTAGGCAAAACCAACTGCGACGAATTTGCCATGGGCAGCTCTAACGAGAACTCAGCCTACGGTCCAGTCCGAAACCCCGAAGCCACAGACCGCGTGCCCGGTGGCTCCAGCGGCGGATCGGCAGCAGCCGTAGCGGCTGGCTTGGCGGTCGCCTCGCTCGGCACGGATACAGGCGGCTCGATCCGTCAGCCAGGCTCCTTCTGCGGAATCCCAGCAATGATGGGAAGCTACGGCCGAGTTTCAAGATATGGGCTCATCGCCTTCGCGTCCTCGTTGGATCGCATCGGCCCGTTTGCAACCAACACGCGCGACGTGGCCGCCATCCTTGGCGTGATCGCCGGCCGCGATTCGAACGACTCCACCTCCACAACCGCGCCCGTCCCGGATTATCGTGCCGCGATGGAAAAGCCAGTCAAGGGCCTGCGCATCGGCATTCCCAAGGAGTATTTTGCGCCTGGAATGGACGATGGCGTTCGAACGAAAATCGAAGCAGGCATTGAGCTTCTGAAAAAACTCGGCTGCGAGCTGCGCGAAATCCACATGGCGCACACGGACTATGCCATCGCAACCTATTACATCATCGCGACAGCCGAGGCCAGTTCGAATCTCGCGCGCTACGACGGCGTCCGCTACGGCCTCCGCGTAGAAGACGATTCCCTGCTCGCGATGTATCGCAAGACACGCGGAGCTGGATTCGGAGCCGAAGTAAAACGAAGGATTGTTCTCGGCACGTATGTATTGTCGGCGGGCTACTACGATGCGTACTACCTGAAAGGGCAGAAAGTTCGCGCGTTGATTGCCCAGGATTTTCGAGATGCGTTTTCGAAAGTGGATGTGATCGTAACGCCGACTTCGCCGATTCCGCCCTTCAAACTGGGAGAGAAGACGAACGATCCTCTCCAGATGTATCTTGCTGATATATATACAGTTACAGGATCTCTCGCGGGTGTGCCCGGCATCTCCGTACCGTGCGGAAAAATCTGCGGTAAGCTGCCGGTTGGGCTGCAAATCTTCGGGCCTGCCTTCGGCGAAGCGACTGTTCTACAACTGGCGCACGCCTTCGAGCAAGCCGGCGGCGCCTCGGTCTGACGAGCCGCACCGGAAACCACGAAGTGGAAATTAGCCGTGCCACAAAAGCTTGATTCGATCCTCGGCAAATTGGGCAAAACACAGACAGGATTTTTGCGCGCAGCCGACGCCGTGCCCGCGGCGGATTGGAAGACCAGCCCTGGCGAGGGGAGATGGTCCGCCGCCGAACTAGTCGCCCACTTGATGATGGTGGAACGGTCCGTGATTGAAAAAGCGGACAGAGTGTCGCAGAAAACGCCGAAGAAGATTTTCATGTTAAAGAAAATTCATCTGCCGATGGCGCTGGTGGCCGCGCGCGTGATTCGCCAGAAAGCGCCGACCGCGGTAGACCCGCAAATGCTGCGAGAAAAAGAGATCATGCTCGCGGAATTGCGCACCGTTCGAGAACGTTCGCTCGCCTTTCTGGAAGAAACAAGAGGGCGCGATTTGGGCCAATATTACTGGGCACATCCAGCGCTCGGGACTTTGAATATTTACCAATGGCTGCAATTCATCGCGGCGCACGAAGTTCGGCACACAAAACAGATGCGGGAGATCGCCGCGAGCCTACCGAAACTCATATAGAGTTTGCAAAAGTGGGACATTTTTTCCCTCCAGTTATCGATTCCTAGTGTTCCGTACTAGACAGCTTTTTGGCTCCCAGTTTTGGATAATGTCTTTTTACACAGGAGCTTGGAACAAAAGTACTAGCCTTTTCGTTTTAAGTTACGAGAACGGAACTACTATTGCTCTTCAAATGGTGCATCGCATACGCTGCTAAAAGCATCAGAGTAATTGGAAGCGCGGTGTAACCGGTAGTTCGAGGGACAAGGCCATGGTTACCGTAAAATCGAGCCAAAAGATTTTCACCGACGCGGAGATTGCCAGCCTGACTGGCATTTGCGTGGATCACATCCGCAACTTTGCGAAGAGCCGCCACCTGGGCTTTATCGCGCGGGCTGCGGAAGCGGCAGGCAAGCAGGCGGACCAGTGGCTGTTTACGCTGTCCGACTTGATGGTGCTGGTGACGTTGTTTCCACGCTGCACCCATTAAGAACTTAGCGAGCTTCGGCTCGAGAAAGGCTCTTTCCGGTACACCGGAAAGAGCCTTTTGCTTTTTAGGGACAGCTACTGGGAATGGTTGCAGCGTTGTGGTCAGCGGGGTATGCTCGACAAAGGTTGGCTCAAAACGAGGGCAAACCGGCTCTTCCGAGCGGCATCTGATAGGCCAGACACAGTCATGAAATTGTCTTCTACCTTCGCCTTCCTCCCGCCAGTCGCGCTGATCTGCTTGGCAGGAGCGGCTTGGCACAACGCCGCTGCAGCCGCGAAGGCGGGACGGCAGGATACGAGCACCGCTCAGAAGCCTGCCACCCCTCAGACGGCCGCCGGCCCGGCGACTCCCGTGGGTGCTCCCCGAGGCAAAAAGCTGGTGCTGAAGGATGGAAACTTTCAGCTTGTCCGAAGCTACGAGAAGAAGGGCGACAGGGTTCGCTACTTCAGCGTGGAAAGAGGCGCCTGGGAAGAGATTCCGGAATCCCTTGTGGATTGGGACGCCACGAAAAAGGCCGAAGCCGCCGACGAGAAAACAAGCTCCGCCCTTTTGACAAAGGTGCATATCCAGGAGTCTGCCGCCAAGGCGGAAACGCCTGTGGATATAGACGTCAGCTTGACGGTCGCTCCAGGAGTGTTTTTGCCTGACGGCGAGGGCATGTTCGCGTTTGAGGGCAAGTCGATTAAGAAGATCGAGCAAGCCGGCGCGCAGGTAAGAGCCGATAAGACGAACGTCGTGAAGCAGGTTCTCTCGCCCATACCGATCGTCCCGAGCAAACACTATATTGAAATTCCCGGCACCAAAGCACTGGCGCGGCTCACATCCTCGAATCCAGAATTCTATCTGCGTGAGGTGGCGACGGACCCGGATCGCGACTCCGCGCTGCTGCGAACGAAGCGGCAGAGCGAGTCGGGGCCAGAGATAGCTTTGGTGCGCGCCCAGGTGAAAGGCGGCAAGCGGCGGCTGGAGTCCATCCGCAGCCTGTTCGGGCAAGAGATCTCGCAAGACATCAATGAAATCGCGATCCAGCGCTGGGAAGTGGCGCCGGAGATTTATAGGTTTACTCTGAGCGCGCCGCTGCCTCCGGGCGAATACGCGCTGGCAGAGATGCTGTCGGACGGAATGAATATGTACGTCTGGGATTTCGGCGTGGACGCGGCTCCTGCAGCCGCAACCAAAACCTCGCCGCACTGAAGCGGCCTCGGCGCGTTGCCGCTTCACAGCAGTATTCCCTTCCAAGAATTTTTTCGTCAACAGATCTGAGAACTCGAGGAACACCCCCACCCCCTGTTTTTTGCAAGAGTGTGATTCGATGGGAGTTAAGGGGTGGGGGTGTGCGAAAGATGTGATTCTAAAGGGGATAGTGGTGAGTGGCTCCTTCTAGAATCAGGGAGGGGGAGTTTTTGGCTTGAAGTATGTGCCCCCCGGGTGTCCAGAGAATCGTGAAGTAAGGGTATGAAAGTATTAGGGTTGCGGGCGTTGCTGTGCGCGCGCATTGGCGCGGGTGTGGAAAAGCCGGGAAGTGCTTGGGAGGCATTAATTGAGGAGCGGTCGTCAGTTGAGAGGGCAGATGGGTCGAAAGTAGATTTCAACGCCCCGACCAGGTCGGGGTAGACGCCGAGCACAGAGTTCACAGAGGTCGGGGGGAACGGCACGGAACTGGAAAAAGGGGCTAGAGATGGTGGAGCTGAGGGGATGGTCCGCGAGAGAATCCCTTCGAGGCTCAGGGCAAGCATGGGAGATGGTAGCAGGAGTAGTTACCGATTGTCAATAGTGTCTTTAATTACTGAATTGTTATTCAAATGGCGTTGGCGGAAGCTGATGGATTTCAAGGGGTTGGCCAGAGGCTAACTAGATTGGAAAGGTTGTGGAAATATGGAAAAGTCAAAGGCGGCGGAATCAGGCAGACGAGTGGGCCACCCCCCGAAAAAAAACAAAAACGTCTTAAGGATCGCCCACCTGCCAAGAGGGCAGAAAACGGCGTAGATCGCATCGTCCACAAGGAATTGCCAAACCTGTATCAAAACGGACAGCGCGCAGCTTTGACAGTCTTTAAGGTGTCAGTTGGATGGCGAGATTGGGAGATACTGGTCGCGATCCAAGGCCGGGCCGGTTGGTATCCCTCATCCCGCCATGTTTGATTTCTTTGAGGATTTCATGCCTCTAGACCAATTGGATACCTGATTGACAGGGCTTAAACAGCAAGGAATCCCGGTTAGCCGAAGGGGATCCGGAGACGGCGGTGATATTTTCAAAGTAATGGCGTTTACGCTGACGGCCGGGCAAATAATCGAGCTACACGAGAACGGACAAATGGACGCGAGCGGGATAAAGGCATTCGCAAAGAGCATCAAACAGAGCTTCTGAAAGCACCCACCGAGAGCAGATGCTTGGCCCGAACACAGGCACCTGCTCTCTCCATCCCTGCGACCGAAACTGGTGACTAGAGGTGAGACGCTGACTATTTACAGATGTGAATTTTCCCTTCCAGAATGACTGCGACGAATCTCCCAGCTTCAAGAAACTGCATGATCTGTTCTACTTCTCGCGCCAGTATTGCCTTCACGGATTCAGGGGGTGGTGGTTTCGTTCGAGGTACCTGAAACCGCACACCGCGATTTCGGCGGAGTCTTCAGCAGAAAAGACACTTGAACGAGCGTCAGAAGTCATGGCCTCAACAATCTGGGAATCGGTTAGCAGGGTCTCACGATAGGCGCTTACATATCGGTGCGCCATGTTCATAGCAGCGTCCCAGATTTTCGCTTCGATTGTTTGTTGTGTGCCTGCAGCCATTTTAGCTCTCCTATGCACAGCTGAAAAGAAACAATTCCTCGGGGCAATGATAGGAATGGGCCGCCCGGACTTAACCGAACGGCCCTGTCCATCAATTAGCGGCGGGCAGGCACTTCTTCCCAGTAAGGGGCATAGCCATAGTGTTTGTAAATGCTGTTTCCCCAGACTGAATCAGCCATGTTTGGCCAGTTGTCCTTGTCGAAACCCGGAGCATTCTCCAGCAGTTTCTTGTCAACGTTCAGAACGGCACGTTTTTCGGTCAAATTGAAGTGGAGCGCATTCCACGGAATAGCAAAATACTTGTCACCCATCCCGAGAAAACCTCCGAAGGATAAGACAGCGTAAGCGATCCGGCCGGCGCCAGCATCGAGCACGACATCTTCGATTTTACCAAGGTCCTCATTTTGTTTATTAACGACGTTGCTGCCTATAACCGTCTTTTTAGCAGGAACGATATCTGTGTATCTTGCAATTCTTGGTTCGACCATGTGATTCTCCTTTTGTTAGATGAAGCTGATTGACTCGTCACAATTCTTGCGGAGCATAAAACAAACGAAAATGGATATCTGTGCACATCGAAACACTTTCAAATATGAGTTGTTGATTTCGGGGTGGTGCGATTTGTGGACTAGACGTTTTTAGAGTACGGAAAAGGACGGTCCTTTGTGCAGGACAATCCCCGGCGTATACTCACCGCACTGACCTCCGGCTGAAGAGACACTAAAATGCAAGATGAAAACTGGATTAAGACACTTGCAGACGGCAGAAAAGTGAAATTCGTCTACCAAGAACTGCCGGAAGATGGGGCCTTCATGACGGCGCAGCTTGCAGGGAACGAGGTCGTCTATTCGGTCGTACTGCCCAGAGCTGGGAACCCATTGAGCCGTGAAGATGTTGAAAGCCACTTCAAAGCCGAACTTTCGAAAAAATAGTATTCGAAATGTGCGAAATAGAACTTCATGACTTCTGGCTCGGTGCCAGGATGAGTGCATGCGGCATAAGAAAGTTCCCAGGGACACGACACGTGCCAGCGTAAAGGAAGAAATGGCGCAACCCCGAATGGCCAAGTCCGCAAGAATTGCGGAACGAAACCTAGATGCGGCGCGAGTTCCAGACCAGCCAAGCACCACCATGCCTGGAACCGTGAACAAAATCATTCCCGCACGCCCGAAGCGACCGGAAAAAGCGCAGATTGCTGTTGACCACGCCGACCGCAAGCATCGCCATCTACGAATTGAAAACTCACTAACTGATGAAAATGGCGACGAAGTGAAGCTCAAAAAAGGTGCTCACGTCGAAGTCACCGTCGCAGCCAAGAGCGTAAGCCGCCATAACTAAGCCGTCTGCAGTAGGGACTGACTTGGCCGAATGATCCCCTACCTCAAATCACGAATCTTCTTTTAGCGTATGACTATGATAAAATAGCGCTCTGCCCCCGTTCTTGCTCCGGTCATGGTGTGGCTATTCGGCTATGGAGCGATAGTTTTATGCGACAAAACGCGAGTTCAAGAAGCACAAAATCCAAAAGAAAATCCACGGAGAAGCTCGCTTTCGATGCCCAAGTTTTTCTAGATTCTGCTGGGGTATCGAGAAAAGTCAAAGAGTTTAAAAGGCCGGAGGCCATCTACGCTCAAGGGGATGCCGCAGGTAGCGTAATGTATTTACAGACTGGCGGTGTGAAGCTCACCGTCGTTAATGAAGTTGGAAAAGAGGCTGTTGTTGCCGTTTTGGGGCCGGGTGACTTCTTTGGTGAAGGCTCTTTGGCAGGTCAAACCGTTCGTATGGGAACAGCTACGGCGATTATGCCCACGACTGTGCTCGTCATTGAGAAGAGTGAAATGTTCAAGGTCCTTCACGCGGAGCACGGCCTCTCCGACCTGTTCATAAAGTTCATGCTGGCACGGAACATTCGTATCGAGGCTGACCTAGTCGATCAGTTGTTCAATTCGAGCGAGAAGCGGCTCGCCCGCACTCTTCTATTGCTTGCCCGTTACGGCAAACAAGACCAACCTCACGGAGTTCTCCCCCAGATGTCGCAAGAAACGCTGGCGGAGATGGTCGGCACGACGCGCTCGCGGGTCAATTTTTTCATGAACAAGTTCAGGAAATTGGGCTTCATTAAGTACAACGGGGGACTTCAGATCAACACTTCTCTTTTGAGTGTGGTACTACACGAGTAAGCAGCTGTCGCTTATGATAGGAAACGCGACTCCGATAGAAATACCCAACGCAGCGGGGCTTGGTTTTGTCCTTGTAGAATTGGATCTTGGGGCCACGTTCTGTGAACTGGCATTGTCCACTCAGAATGAAGAAAATAAAAAACGGAATACTCGCAACGGTCGAAAAGCCTATGACAGTGCTCTACATTTTTTGCAGAAGCTAAGTCCCGAGAGTGACGAGCAGTCACTCATCAACGAGAAGTTTTCGCGCTTGAACGGGCTACTCGAACGGCTTGGCATCAATACCCGATAAACGCTTACCGGACATCTCTAACAATGCCGGCCCGGTCAAACTCTTTTTAAGCACACATCTTTCTTTTCATGTAAAAGAGCTTTTCTCTTTCGCTTTCTTCTTTTCCTGCATCGACGACCACGGCTCGCTTGGGGTTGACGTTTCTCTGTGCCGGTTCGCGATGCTTGCCGGACTGAAGCGCTACTACGGCAAAGGCTACATACATTTCATAAGGTCAGTGGGGGGAAGAGGATCCGGTCGACTATGTGAAAGAATTGTGCCTTGGAGGGCCATTCTTCCGGGGTGTGGTGAGTCTTGAACCGGACCCCCTATTACTGCAATTGGGTTGAGCATAGAGCCGCGAAGGCCTACTGGGAACTGTCAAAAGTAACAAAGGTAAATGCGTTTGAAGGAAAAACAGAATCGGGTAAAAGAGAACTTGTCCGCTAACGCGATCAGTACATCCAGGTGGACGCTAGCTACAGGGAAGGAAAGGTTGGGTCACCCGCCCCGAACGTCGCGTTAAAAGACTGCCACCCGCCCGAAAACGTCCCCAATTTTCCCTGAGAATCGCTGTACCCTTATTGGCGTTTCCCCGAGTCAATCTGTAAATCAGACACAGGCCAATGATCCACTCCCAAAACGGATGATCGGCCACAAAGAGGGTAACAAAGGGAGGCGTAAAGAGGACCTGGATCGCCTCCCTACTTACCACGAGGTGTTTTCACTAGGGAACCGGGGACAGACGGGACATTTTCTCACACTTCGTTGCGATGGTTCGGCTTTCGCTTATCACGGCCTAAAGCGCTCCGTGCCACGTTTCCCGGCATGTCAATACTCCGCAGCTCATCTCGGTAAGCGGGAAGAAACCGCGGCAAGCGGAAACATCACGTCTGCCCCTCGATGCCCTTCAAACCGAAGGGAGTAGCACGCCCTGAGCCCAAGACCAGCTACACGGATTTAGCCCTCAATCTCTGTGCCAGCTGCACGAAAAAGTCATAGCCCGTTCGCCGCTTTAAAGGACTGCCACCCGCCCGAACCTAGGCTCATCCCAAATGAAAGTAAAAAATACTTGACATAAAGTCTAAGATACTATACTTTGTGTCAAGTATTTAAGACTCCTTGGAGGATTTTATGTCATTCCGCGAAAAGACAGCTTGGATAGAGATGGTTTCTCTGTTGGGCCTTATTTTTTGGTATTTCTGGCCATTCCTTCACCCAGGGCATCACGGCAACGACCTTGTCTTCAGCCGATTAATCATTGCGGCTGCCGCGGTCCTGATTCTGGGGATCGTGGCGAAAATGGTGGTTGCCGCCTTCACCCCCAAGGCAGAGAAAACGCCACCCGATGAGCGCGAGAAAATGATCGAGACGAAATCCAGGCGATTTTCCTACGCCATCCTCGCCTGGGCCGTCAGGCTCGCCTTGTTTTTGGGCGTTTCCAATCCGGCTCTCTTTTTCAATGGAAATACGTTGCTCTTCTTTCTCATGATCTCCGAAGTCATGGGCGTCGGATATCAGATCGTCCAATTCCGGCGGTGACTTAATATGGGCAAAATCAGCAACGAAATCAGACGGCTACGCTTCGAGCACGGGGAGATGACCCAACAGCAGTTGGCGGAGAAGATCCAAGTTACTCGTCAAACCATAAACGCCATCGAACAGGGAAAATATTCGCCATCGCTGGAAGCCGCCTTCCGCATCGCTGCCGTCTTCGGTCAGCCTCTGGAAAGCGTCTTTCACTACAGTCAGGACGAGTAAGAGCACGAGCGGAAGGAGTCTGCCCCAAAGATCGGCATTTGGAAATCGGGGACAGACGGAACCTTTTCTGACGCTTTGTCGGCGATGGCCCGGCTTTCGCTTACCGTGGTAGAAGGCATTCCACGCCGCGTTACACAACTTGGCAATGCTTGGCAGCTCATCCTAGAAACCCGGACGAAACCTCAGAGAGCGGAAATGTCCTGTCTGTCCCCGGTGTTATGATTTATTCCTGCGCTTTTCTGCGAGTGCGCGCGCTCTTTTTCGCGACCACTCTTCTCCGTAGAACAGAGCCCACAACGGCAGGCCGAAGACGAAATATCCGGCGATGAATCCAGCCCACTGGTGAAAGGCCCAGTGGATCATGCTGTCACCGTCGCGATCACAGACCGAGCGTTCTTGCGGAAGACGTACTGCAATCCCGGTTCTTTTCGCAGGGTTGAAGAAACAAAATGACGCCAGGGTTTGGAATCAGCCACCACGAGAATATGGATTGACGAAGCTCGCAGACAGTCTTCTCCTGTTCAGGCTTCGCAGTCGAAGCAAGCCGTGCTGAACTAAACCACGAAGGGTACGAATTCAGAGAGGTTCTGTCGTTGCTTGAAAGCAACTTTGGAGGGACGGTTATCCGGGAGCCGGGGACAGACCTTACGTTTTCTGACAGTTTGTCGGCGATGGTTCTGCTTTCGCTTATCGTGGCCGAAAGTGTTCCGCACCCTGTGACGCGTCAGGCCGATGCTCGGCAGTTCGTCTTGAAATACAGGACGGAATCCCAGAAAGCGTAAACGTCCCGTCTGCCCGCCGATGCTCCTTGATGCTTTCGCTCCTTGTTGGGCTGTCAGGTTTGACAGTGGTTGAAATGTTGTGCGCTTACGACAATCGCCATTCAAATCGATCCATTTCCATACCTTCGTTTCGTCCGGGTGGGAAATAGCGGGAACGGCGGCTATGAGCAACGCGGGAGTTGCACCCACACTATCGTCTAACGCCCAAAATCTCTCTTCCGAGGATCTCGTTCGCCGCACGATTGAGCGACGTGCCATCGAGGCCGTCATCTGGGGAACGCCCGCGGTGAATTTCGATGTGATGTACCAGGCGATGGTCCGCGACGCCAAGGCCAGCGAGGGCAGCAACAAGATCGTCTATTGGTCGCGTCTGTTTGATTGGAAGAACCAGACGCTCACTCCAAACCCTGACTCGATCTACTTCATGCCGTTTTTCAACACGAAAGAGGCCGGTCCCGTCGTCCTAGAAATTCCACCTGCCGACGAAGGCTCAATCACGGGCTCGGTGGACGATTGCTGGCAGACGGCAATCGAAGACGTGGGACCAGCCGGCGCGGACAAAGGTAAAGGAGGAAAATATCTCATCCTGCCTCCGGACCACAAAAACAAGGTTCCGTCCGACCACATGGGTCTGCAGTCCTACACCTACCAGGGCTATGCCCTGCTCCGCTCCATCGTCAAGAGTAGCAGCGAGGCCGACATCGCGAAGGCCGTTACCTACGGCAAGAGAATCAAAATCTACCCGCTCTCCCAAGCCGCTCATCCGCCTGCGACGCAGTTTGTCGACGCAATCGACGTGGTCTACGACGCCAACATTCCTTGGGATCTGCGGTACTTCCAGTCACTCGACCGCATGATTCAGATTGAGCCGTGGCAAACCAGAGACAAGGCGCTGATCGATCAGCTGAAGTCCATCGGCATTGAAAAGGGCAAGCCCTTCCATCCTGACGCGAAGATGCAGGACGTGCTGAAGGATGCGGTTCGCGAAGCCCGTGCGTGGCTGGCGGATAAGTATGAAAACTCCTACTTCCCGCCGCCTTACTATGAAGGCGGCCATTGGTACGTGCCGGTCTCACATGACGTCATAGAGGGCTTGCAGACTTTTTTCGCGAACCCGGACAAGTATCCAGTGGATGGACGGGGCGTCGCCTACACTGTCGGCTTTTTCAGCGCCAAGCATTTTGGCGCAGGCCAGTTCTACCTGATGACGTTCAAGGACAAGGATGGCCGCGACTTCGAAGGTGGCGGCACCTATCGTCTCAATATCCCAGCCAACGCGCCTGCAACGCAGTACTGGTCGGCCACGGCTTATGATCGCGACACCCACGCCCTCATACGCAACATGCAACGGGCCAGCTGCTCGTCACAAAGCTCCGGACTTCAAAGGAACGCCGACGGTTCGGTGGACGTCTACTTCGGGCCAAAAGCCCCGGCGGGCAAAGAGTCGAACCGGGTTCCCACGAGCGCCGATGGAAAATTCGAGGTTCTCTTCCGCCTCTACGGCCCAGAGAAGCCGCTGTTCGACAAAACCTGGAGGCTGCCGGACATCGAGAAGATCTAGGGTGTTGAGTTGCATCAGCCAGCCGGCTAGAGCCCGCCGCTACTGAGGTTACTCGCTGGCCGGCAACAAGCGCGTCTTCAACATCGCAAAGTTCGTTTGCTGAATCGTCGCAATTGGTTAGGGAGTTCTTAGATGCGCTGGACCTACTTGGCAGCTATCGCCGCCTTGTCTCTTACACAAATCGCTCCACTCAACAGTCAAGCTCAGCAACCATCTGACGAGACCGGACAGTTGCAGAAAGCCACGCAGAACCCGGTGGCGGGACTCATCAGCGTTCCGATTCAGAGCAACACCAACTTTGGCATCGGCCCTTTTGACAGAAATCAGGGCGTGCTGAATATTCAGCCGGTGGTTCCGGTGAATTTGAGCGAGAACTGGAACCTGATCGTTCGCTGGATTACGCCAATCATTTGGCAACCCGCACCTGGCACGGCGAATTTGGAAGTATTTGGAATCGTGGAAAATACGCCGGCCTATTTTGCAGCGCAGAATGTCCAGGCGCACGCAGGAGTATTCGGGCTAGGAGACATGACGCCGACGTTTTTCTTTTCGCCGGCCAAACCACACAAGGTGATCTGGGGCGCGGGGCCGATGTTCGCTTTGCCCACCGCGACGGGGCAGGTGCTGGGGCAAGGAAAGCTGAGCATAGGGCCGTCCCTGGTAGTGCTGGTGCAGCCTGGTCACTGGACGGTTGGCGCGTTGGTGAACAACATCTGGTCGATTGCGGGGCCATCGGACCGCGCGAACGTAAATCAGATGTCGTTACAGTATTTCATCAACTACAACATGAAAAAGGGCTGGTTCATTTCGATATCGCCGACGATCACAGCCAATTGGAAGGCTTCGAGCGAAAACGTTTGGGTGGTGCCGGTGGGCGGCGGAGTTGGGCGAGTTTTCCGATTGGGATTCCAGCCGGTGAATGTTTCCGTGGCGTTTTTCGGGAATGCAGTGCATCCGATAGGAGGATCGCCGTGGGGGATGCGGCTGCAACTGTCATTTCTGTTTCCGAAGCGGCCTGGAGCGGCGAAGAAGGATTAGTCCTGTGTGCTGCCTGATATCGAGAAACAGAAAGAGTTAAAGGAGACGAACATGGGTACTACAGCGAAACGTCAGATGGCGACGGAGATTCCGGAACGCGTCGAGACACGTATTGGCGCGCTCGAGTTTACACACGACTTTGCTAATGGCTATCCGACCGACGCAACGGTGGAGAAGCTCTATGATGAGCGTGATTTCCAACGCGCTTGCCAGGCTTATCTCTGGTCAATTCCGGCGGTCTCGTTTGCCTCGTGGCAGCGCGGCATCATCAAAGGACTCGGAGCCAAGAACGGGCAGATGGTCGCCGTTCTGTCCTATGAGGCCCGGCGCGGCATCCTGACGGCGAATGCCACGACACCTTACTATATGGCGTTTGCCGATCTTTCTTCTGGGCCGTTGGTGTTCCACATGCCAGCAAGCGGTGTACAAGGCGGGATAACCGATGCTTGGCAGAAAGACCTCCCCGATTCCGAAGCGCCTGCCAAGTATCTCCTGCTGGCTCCGAGGCAGAAAATGCCGGACGACGTAGCCGGTTACGCCGTGCGTCACTCGCCGACCTTCAACATCTTTATTGGCGTGCGATTGACCGACGCTGATCCAGAAAAAGCGAAGGAGGCGCTGGCCCATCTGCAGCTGTATCCATACACGCAACGCGACCATCCGCCTAAGATGGAGATCCTCGACGCCGGTACAAAAGCGTGGAGCGGTCGGCCGCCACGCGGGATGGAATATTGGGAGCGGCTCGACGATGTGATCCAAAGAGAGCCTCTCGGTCCGCGCGACGCTTTCTTTCATGCGATGTTGCGGCCTCTGGGCTTCGAAAAGGGCAAACCCTTCAAGCCTGACGAGCGGCAGACGAAGATCCTTACCGACGCCGCGTTCGTGGGTGAGGCGATGGCGAAAGCCAATACAGCGGACCGCCGCTTCGCGGGCACGAAATACCGACCTGACGGGCATTGGGATTTCGCGCTGCAGTTGGACGCCGACAATCCAAGTGCATTCTGGAACTTGCTCGACGAACGCGCCTCCTGGTTCTACGAGGCCGTCGGCGCCGGTCCGTCGATGGCGCCGAAGCGTCCCGGTCTTTCTTCGGCCTATCTTGGAGCCTACAAGGACAAGGCAGGCCGCTGGCTGGATGGAGGCACGTTGTATCGACTGCGCGTTCCGCCTAACCCGCCGATCAAGCTCTTCTGGTCGGTTACGGTGTACGACGTCGACACGCGCGCACTGATTCTGAATGAGCAGAAAATCGCCGATCGTTCGTCGCGCATGGACCTACGTAAGAATGAGGACGGCTCAGTGGACATTTATTGCGGGCCGAAGGCGCCGGCCGGATTCGAGAAGAATTGGATACCGACCGTCCCCGGCAAGAACTGGTTCGCGTATTTCAGGTTCTATCAGCCGACCGAGGCCTACTTTGATCGGTCGTGGCCGTTGCCGGACTTCGAGCCGGTCTAGACCGACAAGGACGCGGTACACATCGCTTAACTTCTGCTAAACGCAGTAACCGCACGAACGCCGATCAGCGATTCCACTTGCGCGGTTTGGCTTGTCGAAGACCTTTCCGGGAGTTTCAGTCAAAACTACAGCGAGCCTACGACGCGCGTGGCGAAGGATGTTTGCAGGTCATTCAGGTTCGATGGGTTTGACCGGTTCGTTGGGAATGCTGATTTTTTGAGTGTCGTCTACGGAGAAGAGCAGAAATTGGCTAAAGGTGTGACGGCGGTGATAGCGCCGACCAGAAAGCGCGCAGTACCAGTCGGCGCTTTTGGGTAGCCAGAGTTGCACGGAGTTGTTGCGGAAGCTCACTGGGCCATATTCGATGAGCTGATGATCACGGAGGAGCCGGATTTCGGGAAGTGGATGCATGATATCGGATTCCATCGCGAGAATTTGAGACGTCTCAGCATCAATCCATGCGCGACCCTTCTGGCCGACAACGAAGGAGCGGCCGGCGACGTTGTAGACGAGCATTGCGCCTGCAAGATCGGTTCGTAGTTGAAAGTGTATGAGCCAGGCTGGCTTGCCTTGCCAAGTGCCGTGGCCTTCGCATTTGAATTCATATTTGGCCTGGAAGTACGGGTGGAAGAGCAGAGCCAGCGACGGAAGTCCGATAGTGGCGATACGCCCCGGAAAATCCTCTATGGAGGCAGAGCCGCTGGAGCCGTTGCGATATTCCTCCACTTCAAGTCCGCTCGAGCCAAACTGATGAATTTCGACGAGGTAATCGAATTTTCGAGTCTCGTGCGAAGTTTGTAGCCCCATCGGGCTTAGTTTGTAGTGGTCGATCTTTTCGGTGGCGGTGAAGCGGTCGACGTTCCGGACGAGTTCCTGCACACGATTGCCGGCGGAACGGACGACTTCGTCGAGCCGGCATCCGGCGGTGGAGTCGAGGTCGATCCTTTCGTCGTCAACATCGGGAGGCGCCCAATTAGTTTCGGTAATCGGGGTGATCACGGGAAGCGGCGGAAGTTCAAGATTGGCGGTTTCAGTGCCGCTGTCAGTGGTCTTCGAGTCTCCCCCACTCAAAAACGAAGAGCCCAGATTTCCCGCACTCGTTTTTGGGCCTACTTTTAGCTGCTGATACCGGCGCATGGCATCGATATATTTTTGCGCAGCAGGAGCTTGCGGACTTTGAGGTTGATCGCGAATAAATCGTTCCAGCGATTCAATGGCACGGGAATAGTGCTGCTGAAGATATTCTGCTTCGCCGAGCGCGAGGAGAGCGGGCGCGTGGTTAGGGGAAAGGTCAACGGACTTTTGCAAGTAGCCACTAGCTTTTCCGGATTCCTTGTGGCGTAGAAGCAGCACACCCATCAGGTAGTTTCCGTCGGCAAAATTCGGGTCGATCGCGAGGGCTCGCCACAAATGTTGCTGCGCTTCATCGAGTTTGTTTACCTCTAGAGCGTGAAGTGCCTTTTCGGTTTCCTCCACGGCTTTGGGGGGGGGGGAAACTGAGCCTTCCATGGCTCTGGCACCGATGGAAGTTGGTACCATCGAGACCACGATGCTTTGGGCTTCCTGTGCGTCGGAGATGATAACTTGTTCCCAAATAGTGCGATATCCGGGCGCAGCAATTTCGAGAAGGTACTCGCCAGCAGGCAAGGCGGTGAAATGAGCGTGGCCGTTCTGATCCGATTTTGTAAGCAGTTTGTCTTCGATGTCGCGACTGAAAAGTGCTACGGTCGCGCCTTCAAAAAAGGCCGTGCCAGCAATGTGTTGGATTTGCAAAATCAGATGGCCGGTGCCTTCGTGGTCCTCGGCGACGCGGGTGTCAGTACCTAACTGGGCAGGGGAAGTTAGAGGGAGCACGAGCAACGCCAGGCCACACAAGGTCACCCAGATCCGGATTGAAATGGAACCGACCAGACGCCGCATGGATTCTCCGCCCGGAGTCCAACGCTTCACGCGTCTGGTGGTTTGAGGATTGCTTCGATGTCTTCCAGCAGAACGTTCATTTGTACTAGATGAACCCATTTTGGATGCCCACAAACGCTGGCTCAATTTGTTCTTGAGAGTGACTTCAAATCAGTCAGTCTCGTTAGTGCCCTTTTCTTATCCAGGGCTGGTCCCTTTTAGCGACCGTAGTCGCCAAGGAGGGGACATTCCATTGTCAGAAGTGACAGACGCGCTGTAGGCGCGATCCGTCGAAATCGCCGCGTCACTGCCCCATTAATGTTGCCAGCGCAACCGGACAACTGCCGATCAGCAATACCACTTGTGTGGTTAGGCTTGTCCAAGACCTCACTGGGAGTTCTAACAGTGACCATCGGAGCGGCTGTCGTGTGTAGAATGCTATTTTGAAATGTGGCTTCGGGCTTGATTGGCGTGAGGTCGCGCCACGGAGGAGACGATTTGACGCGAAAACTAGGATTACTGATCGTTTTGTGCGGAAGCTTGTGCGTGATCGCCATCGGTGAACCCAAGATGGAGGTCAGCTGGAAGAACCCGGGCTTCACCGGCGGAACCTTTAAACACGTTCTCGTTCTGGCGCTGAATGGCAAAGTGGAAAACCGCGCGGAATTCGAGGATGAACTGGTTGCGGCGATTTCGCGCCCAGGAGGGAAGGCTGAACCCAGCTACGAATTTCTTCCGCGGCCCGAAGCCACTCCCATTGACAAGAAAGATTTTCGGGAACTGATCAAAGAGCAGAATTTCGACGCTGTGGTGGTTGCCCGCCTGACCAAGCGCGACACGAAAACGACATACGTGCCCGGGGAAGCTTATACACCCTTGCCCTATTACGGAACGTTTTATGGCTATTATGGCGCTCTATCACCAGTCATCTATTCCCCCGGGTACATGAAAACGGAGAAAGAGGCGCAAGTGGAAGTGAATTTCTATTCAACCGCAAAGCCCGATGGGGAGCTGGTGTGGACAGGGACCACAAACACGTTCGACGCCGGTTCCGCGATGAGGGCCATTAAAGGTTTGGTGAAGATCATAACCAAGGAGCTCGAGAAGGAGAACATCGTCGAGCCAGAAGCAAAATAGGTGCGGGAAGTTGAGGACAGACGGGGCGTCTGCTGACACTTTGTAGCGATGGTCCGGTGTTCGGTTATCGTGGTTGAAGTTGTTCCAGCCGCGTTACGCAGCGTGGCAATGTTTGGCAGCTCCTCTTTGAAGCGGGGACGGAATCCCGGAAAGCGAAAATGTCCCGTCTGTTCTCCGATGTCAGAAGAAAAGATCAGTACAAAGACCCACCCTTTCGAAAATCAAAAACAAAAGGGTGGGGCACCCCGACGGAAAAAACAAAGTCAAAATCGTTTCGGGAAGTTAGGGTTGTGCCACCTGGGTGCCCGCCCTATCGATCCACGTGCCCCGTAGGCGTCACGACCAATTCGGAAACTCGCTCAAGGATAAGCCTCATGGCTGTCTTTCGCCCCTTAGTAAAGTCAAAGCGTCCTTGAAAACTGCCTTCCACATGGGTGCGTTCCTTTAGCGCCGCTTGGAAACGATCGAACGCTTCATTCTTTTCTATTCTGAAATCTGGTCTTGGTTTTACTTCTTCGGGAAGCAACAGTGCCAGTATGTCGTTTCGGCATCCGCTGGGGATTTCCGAGTCCAGCAGCGTCAGGTGTTTCCCCCGCGCTACCCATCCACGAACGACCACTGTTTGTCCAACGAACTTTTCTGGGTGGTCTGCAAGCTCACAAATCGTCACTCGTGCAAAACTTTCGTTAGTTTGTGAACACACTTCAACAACACAAAAAAGCAACAACGCAAGCGCTACAAATTTAGGTACTCTCATTTGTTATTTCTAATGATGACTAACCTTTTTTATTGGCTTCCGACTAATGGCCCGGATTGGGAAAATTGGTTTTTGCGGACATGCGGATCGTCGGGAGAATATCACTGTGGTAGTCCCCGGGAAAGTATACAGAAGCGGACGGTGCTTCTCGATACTAGAGAAGGCGCTGTTTTGATTTGTGAGTAGGTGAAAGCCTCCTCGTCAGAGCGACGGATGTTCGCGTATTCGAGAGCTGGTCATGTGCGCTACCTGCCCGCGCTATTCCTGGCGAAGGGCTTTTAGGGGATCGATTTTGACGGAGCTGCGCGCGGGCAGGTAGCAGGCGAGCATGGTTACGGCGGCCAGGAGCAGGGGTGCGCCGACAAGCAGGCGCAGATCGCCGGTGCCGACGCTAAACGCCTGGACAAAAACGTCCGTCAGGGCAGAAAGAATTCTTGCCATGGCAACCGCGCCGAAGAATCCCAGAACCGTTCCGGAAAGGACCAGCGCGACGCCTTCGCGCAGGACCAATCGCAGGACTTGCGCGCGACTTGCGCCCAGGGCTGTGCGGATGGCGATCTCTTTGCGCCTTTGCGCGACGGAATAGGCGGTGATGCCGGCGAGTCCGATAGCGGCCAACACCAGGCCGAAGACGCCGATGCCGCCATAGGTTTGGACTGCAAAGCGCGTGGAGGCGCGGCTGCGATCCAGAAATTCGCTAAGCGTTTGCACGTGGAAGAGATTGAGATTGGGATCGAGGAGCGCGATTTCGTTGCGAATGCTTGCGAGCGCATCTCCCGCAAGCGGCCCTGCATCTGACCGCACCATGATGGTGATGCCATCGGCGGGCGTGCGCACAAAATCGCGCGGAGTCAGCGGCAGGTAGGCTATGGCCTGGCGGATACCGATTCCGTTCTGCAAATCATGGACGACACCGACGACTTCGTAGGATTCTTGGCCGTCTCGAAGACGCTTTCCCAGGGCATTGCCATTACCGAAGAATCCGCGAGCGGCGGTCTCATTCAATACCACGGGCAGCACTGCGGGCAGAGCGGACGTACTCGATCCGGCGGCTTCGATTCGTTGATCGCGATCGAGAAATTCCCGGCCTGAGAGCATCGGCTCGCTTAGCGTGGCGAAATAGCCCGCGCCCACCATTTCCTCGATCGCGGAAAGCTGGATACGCTGGGAATGCTCCGCATCTTCCGCAGTCAACTGCCTGGCTTCATCATCATCAACGACGGAAAAAGGAGGCTGAGCCGCAAAGGCGATACTCCGCGAGGCAGCGGCGGATTTGAGTAGCGCGGGGAGCTTTTCGAAGAGAGCTTGCGCCTTTTCCGGCGAGAAGCCATCGCGCACGGGGTCGATGGACAAGAGAACCATTGCGTGGGGATCGAATTTGGTCTGGACAGTGCTTTCTTTTCCGATGCCGATGACCAAAAAGCCGGTGAGAAGGAGCAACATGAGCGACGCGGCAACCTGGGCCACCATCAGCAAATTGCGCAAACCGAAGCGGCGATAACCCGGCAACTGCAGCGCGGAGCCTTCTTTCAATGCGGGCGTAAGGTCGGATTTCGTCGCTTGCAGAGCGGGGGCAAGGCTGAATCCGATGCCGCAGAGGAGCGCGAGGCTGAATGCAAAGAGGGCCGCGCGCCAATCCAAGTTGAAATTCGTTTCCACGGGGATGCCGGTGGGCGTGGTGAAGCGGGAGTTCAGCTCCATGAGAACGTAGGCGAGCGCGAATCCTGCAGCGCCACCGAGGAGGGAGAGCGAAATGCCTTCGGCCATCATCTGCCGGATGAGCCGAAAACGGCCGGCGCCGATAGCGAGGCGAATCGCCAATTCCTTGCGACGATTGGCGCCGCGCGCGATCAGCATGTTTGCCAGGTTGGTGCACGCTAGGGTCATGACCAGGCCGGTTAGGAGTAGAAAAAAGCCGAGCAAGACCGGCCGTAATTTTCGAGGTAGAGGAACACGCGTGCCTGCCGGAAGCAAAGTGACGCGGCGGCCTTTGTCGATGCGAGTCGGCAAGGAGGGATCCAGCTCGTCGAGACGGCGCGTGATGGCGTCGAGAGCGGCTTCCGCGGAATCGATGGTGACACCGGGGGCCAAGCACATCATGGCGAGGAATTCTTTCGCGTTGCGCTGATGCAGGACGTCGTTGGCTAACTCTGGAGCGAGCGCAGCCGGGGCAGTGGTCGGAACGAACAGGTCAGCGGGAATTATGGAAAAGGCGCCATTGAATTCTTTTGGAGTGATTCCCACGATGGTGGCAATTTGGCCATTGAGGCGAAGAATCTGGCCTATGGCCTCGGGAGAGGAGTTGAGGTGATTGCGCCAGAAACGGTCGGTGATGACAACGACGGGCCCATCGCCGGGCTTGTCGAGCGCGGGGCTGAGGACTCTTCCGAGTTGAGGCTGAACGCCGAGCACGGCAAAATAATCGGGCGAAACAAGCTGCCCGAGGATGCGTTGCGGTTTCGCGTTCTCCGTGCCCTGGAAGGAAGCGTTGAACGGAACGCCGATCTGAAATGCGGCGACGCCGGCAAAAAGGCTTTTTTGTTCGCGGAATTGCTCGATGTAGTAGTAAGAGACGGGCTTTTCGGGCATGACCAAGTTTGGGGCGTTCGCGGCAGCCTGCAGATCGCGGAACAGCATCGCCCATTTCGTACTGTAGATGTTTGTCGTGAGCCCAACACTGAGCCCCATTGAGATAATGCCAACGAGCGCGAAGCCGGGTGACTTGAGAAGCGCGCGCAACGCGTAACGAATGTCGCCGCGCATCTCGCTGAGGTATTCGGCGGGAACGCGAATCGCGATGTCCGAGATCAGGCGGATCAGCCCGGCGGTGCCATGTCTCTTAGCAATGTCTTTTATGGAGTCCTCGCCGAGCCGCAGGACCTCCGTGCCATACGCCAATTTGAATTCGTGCGGAAACGCTTGCGCTAACCGGCGGTAAATCCGCCATGCAAAGTTCATTCCGTCACCATGCCTTGCTTCACGCGTATGACGCGAACCAATTCCTGGAGGCGATCGCATTCGGCGTCGAGCACTCGTTTGCCGAGGGACGTTAGCCGATAGTAGCGGCGGCGCGCGTCGTCAAGTTCCGGGGCGGGCCGCTCGTCGGAAGCTTCGATGAGGTTTGCTTCGATGAGCCGCTTGATGGAGCCGTAGAGAGTGGCAGGCCACAGCCGGACTTTGCCGGTAGTGCGATTCAAGACGTCCTGCATAATGGCGTAGCCGTGCTGCTCGCCGCTTGCGAGAGAAAGCAGGATGTGAAACCACTGCGGCTTGAGCGGGAGAAAGGACTGTGGGTTGATCTCGGTCATGCCGATATCTATATCACATCATATCTATATTCTTCAATAGGAGTAAATTCGGGACGAGGCAACGACCGCCGTAACCGAACGATGAGCATTTTGCTGGGAACAGACTACTCCGAGGATGGGCCTGCAGGAGGCGGGGAGGAGGCGAAGACTTCCTGGAGCAGGGCCAGGACGTCGGAGACGCGGAATGGTTTCTGCAGGTGCAGGGGCTTGCTGGAATCTCCAGACGGCTCTGAGGCGTCCAAAAAATCGCCCGACATGTAGATCAGCGTTGGTTTGCGAGATCCCGAGGCGGCGAGGAGGCGCTCGGCGGCGAGCTTGCCGCTGACGTGGTTGCCGTCCTGAGAGAGATTCAAATCGCAGAGGATCGCGTCCGGAGAGCGCTCGGCTGCGAAAGCCAGAGCTTCGTCCAAGGTGGCGGCGCAATCCACGTGGAGTTCGCGGGCGGTGAGCCCTTCGAAGAGAAGGCCGCGGAGGCTTTCTTCGTCGTCCAAGACGAGAATCGAGCGGCCTTTGAGCAAATTAAGATTGGGAGCGGCGGCCAGCATAGCGCCGGAAATGTCTGTGGAGGGGCGAACGGTCTGGTCAGAGGCCACGGGGAGATACACAGTGAACGCGGAGCCGCCCGCGGGGAGCGCTTCGGCTTCAATGGTGCCACCGTGCTCGCGCACGATGGACAGACAGATGCTGAGACCCAAGCCGGTGCCGCCGCCGGGACGCTTGGTGGTGTAAAAAGGATCGAAGAGGCGCGGGACGGTTTCCGGGCGAACACCAACGCCGTCATCCTGGAAAGTGACGGCAATGCGAGAGCCGAGACGAGCGAAGCGAATCTGGATGCGGCCGGATTCACGGACTTCGCGAATGGCCTGCTCGGCGTTGGTGACCAGATTGAGAAAGACTTGAATGAGCTGATTGGCGTCGGCGACGACTCCGGGAAAATCGGGCTGGGGACGAAAATCGACCTCGACATTATTTCTGCGCAGCGAGTGTTCGTGCAACTGCAGGGTACGGTCGACGATACTGTTGAGATCGACAGATTTTTTCTGCGGCGAGGCGGGACGGGAAAATTCGAGAAGATTCTGTACGATGCGAGCGGCGCGGCGGGCCTGGCGATGTGTTATTTCGAGCTGGCGCTTGGTGGTTTCCTCGTCCGTCTGGCCCTCGCGAAGCAATTCCGTCACACCGAGAATGGCGGTGAGGGGATTGTTCAGCTCGTGCGCGACACCGGCGAGCATCTGGCCCATGGCAGCGAGTTTTTCCGCTTGGATGAGCTGCTCTTCGAGGCGTTTGAGTTCGGTGACGTCGCGGCCGGAGAGAACGACGCCTTCGATTTTTCCGGTTTCGTCGGCGAGAGGGCTGAAGTTGAAACGGATACGGCGCCAGTCGCCGGACTTGTGGCGCACGCGCGCTTCGAGTGAGCCGAAAGTCTGGCGCCCCGCAAGAATATCGGCGAACACGGCGAGCAATATGGGAAGGTCCTCGGCGTGGGTGCGTCCCCCAAACTCCGCATTTTCCACTTCCGAGAGCTTATAGCCCAAGACATCTTCGCAGCGCGGGCTGATGAAAGTGTAATGGGAAGTGGAATCCACGACCAGAATAAGATCCGGGAAACTGTCGATGAGGCGGCGAGCGAATTCCTGTTCTTTGTGAAGCTGACGCTCCATTTGGCGACGGGCAGTGATGTCCATCAGGGAGCCTTGATAGCGGATCACGCGACCGGATGTGTCGCGAACCGCGCTGGTGGTATTTAGACAGAAGATGGAAGAGCCATCCTTGCGCAGCAGAGTTATTTCGCGGCCCTGGGGCCCGGGCTGGCGTTCGACTTCCTCCACAAGCGATTTTCTCTCGGCATGGCTGGTGAAGACTTCCGGGACGCGCATTGCGAGTAATTCTTCCTTGGAGTCGTACCCTAACATGCGGACGAGCGCGGGATTGACGTCGAGGAGCGTGCCGTCGGGAACAGCAATATAGATGCCTTCCTGGAGAGTTTCGAAGAGCTCGGTGAAACGAGCTTCATTTTTGCGCAGGGCGGTGATGTCGCGGCCAAGGACGGTGAGGCCGTGGACTTTGTTGTCGCGAGTCATGGCGTGCGCGACGCAATCGTAATAGCAGATGGAGTTTTGTTTTTTCAGACGGACCTGGATGATGCCGGACCAGTGGCGCCGCTCGATGAAACGCGGCATGGCGCGGCGGATCAGTTCAGGGCCGTCGCCGCTGCCTTCTTCAAGGAACTCGGAAACCTGGCGGCCGATAATTTGCTGGTAGTTGGCGCCGACGAGGTCCGCAAAGCTTCGGTTAACCGCGCGAACTTCCCCCTCCAGAGAGAGCGCGATGAGGATGTCATCAAAGGAATCGATGAGGTCGCGATAGCCCTGCTGGGAGCGGGAGATGACGGAAAAGAGCTGATCAAACTGCTTCTCGGTCGGAGGCGCGGAATCCCGCTGCTCCAGGCCGTGGACAAGGCCGCGCAGCTCGGAGATTTCCTGCGTGCGCTTCCAAGCGTAGGCAATAAAGAGAACGACGATGACCACCAGCCCGGGGAGAAGAGGTTCGAGCCGCTGCGTAAGACTTCGGATGGTGCCCCATGAGACGACAGCAAATCCGATAGAGACTAGAAGCAGGAGGAGAAAAGTTACGCGCCAGAGGTCACGCTGACGTTTTTCGAATTGATTGAGGCGCGAGGAGACCGTGGGGCGATCAGGGGCGCCTAGGGGAGAATCGTTGTTCGCCGAATCTGGGGAGAACTCGTCGTTTTTGGGCATTAGAACGAGGTCGGCGACTGGCGAAAGGGGCCAGGGAGCCGTCCAAGAGTTGCACAAATCATTGTAGGAATAGCGTCACGTCTGGGCAATGACGCGTGGCGCGCGAAGTGCCTGAACGGTACAGGTTAGAAATTGGCTAAAAACAAAACGTCCCGGCGTAAGCCGGGACGTTGGGGGCACGATGAATCGTGCCCCTACAAGTTTGTTTGATTTTCGCTTGTGCCAAGATGGGGCGCAGCGTGCTGCGCCCCTACCGGATGAAAGTGGTTAGCCTTCGGTGGCGGCGTCGGCTTCGCTGTCTTTTTGGAGGAAGTCGAGCGCCGCAGCTTCTTCGGCGGTGAGCTCGGCGGCTTCCGGAATTTCCTCGATGGGCGCAGGGGCGGGCATTTCCGTCAGCAACTGAATGCTGCGGTAGTGCTCGAGGCCCGTGCCAGCGGGAATGAGGCGGCCCATGATGACGTTTTCCTTGAGGCCGCGGAGGTAGTCCACCTTGCCGGCGACGGCCGCTTCGGTGAGCACGCGTGTGGTCTCCTGGAAGCTCGCGGCCGAGATGAACGAGTCGGTCGAGAGAGACGCCTTGGTGATGCCGAGCAGCAGCGGACGTCCCGTTGCGGGACGGCCACCGTCGGCGATGACGCGGTCGTTTTCCTCGCGGAAGCGGAACTTGTCCACTTGTTCCTCGAGGAGGAACGTGGTGTCGCCAACGTCTTCGACCTTGACCCAGCGCATCATCTGGCGAGAGATCGTCTCGATGTGCTTGTCATTGATGTTGACGCCCTGGAGGCGGTAGACCTCTTGAATGGCGTTGACCAAGTAAGCTTGCGTGAACTTTTCGCCGAGGACGGCGAGCAAGTCGTGCAAGTTGAGCGGGCCATCGATAAGGGCTTCGCCTGCCTTGACGTGATCGCCTTCCTGAACGTTGATGTGCACGCCGCGCGGGATGGAATATTCCTTGGTGGTCTTGCCATCTTCGCTTTCGACGTAGACCTTGCGCATGCCCTTGGCGATATCGCCGTAACGAACCACGCCGTCGACTTCGCTGATGACAGCAGGATCCTTGGGCTTACGGGTTTCGAAGAGCTCGACGACGCGCGGGAGACCACCGGTGATGTCCTTCGTTTTGGTGGTCTCACGCGGGATTTTCGCGAGCACATCTCCGGCTTGCACTTCGTCGCCGTCCTTAACCATCAAGTGAGCGCGCGAAGGCATGAGGTACTTTTTGCGGACCTTGCCCGAAGAATCGCGGACAAGAATCGCAGGCTGATGTTTTTCGTCGCCGGGAGGCAGAGTGACCACGTCCTGTGAGAGGCCGGTCACTTCGTCCACTTGCTCTTCGATGGTGACACCCGTCTTCAGGTCGTCAAACCGGATGGAGCCGGCAGTTTCCGTAAGGATCGAGAAGGTGAACGGATCCCATTCGGCAAGAATCTGGCCGTGGGTGACGTGTTCGCCGTCGACCACGCGGAGGCGCGCGCCGTAAACAACGTGGTAGCGCTCCTTTTCACGGTCCTTTTCGTCCACGATGGCGATGAGGCCAGCGCGGTTCATGGCGATGGAAGTGCCGCCGCGGCCCTCGACGAACTTGAGGTCCACGAACTTCACGACCCCGTTGTTGCGCGCTTCGAGCGTGGAACGCTCGGAAACGCGGGTGGCGGTTCCGCCAATGTGGAACGTACGCATCGTCAACTGCGTGCCAGGCTCGCCGATGGACTGCGCGGCGATGACGCCGACCGCTTCGCCCAACTCAACCATGCGCCCGGAGGCGAGGTTGCGGCCGTAGCAGAGAGCGCAAACTCCGCGACGCGATTCGCAGGTGAGCACGGAACGAATGCGGACGCGCTCGATACCGGCAGCCTGCACCTGGTTGGCGAGGTCTTCGGTGATTTCCTGGTTGACGTCGACGATGATCGAGCCCTCGAAGTCCTTGATCTTGTCGAGGGACACGCGGCCAACGATGCGGTCGCGCAGCGGCTCGACTTCGACGCCGGCTTCGATGATAGGTTCGACGAAGATGCCATCCGTGGTGCCGCAGTCGCGCTCGTTGATGATGACGTCCTGAGCCACGTCTACGAGGCGGCGAGTGAGGTAGCCTGAATCGGCGGTCTTAAGCGCCGTATCCGCCAAGCCCTTACGCGCGCCGTGCGTCGAGATGAAGTACTGCAGCACGGTGAGACCTTCGCGGAAGTTGGACGTGATGGGCGTTTCGATGACTTCGCCGGAGGGCTTGGCCATCAAACCGCGCATACCGGAAAGCTGGCGGATTTGCTGTTTCGAACCGCGAGCTCCGGAGTCCGCCATGACGTAGACGGGGTTGATGTTGCCCTCTTTGTCCTGATTCTCGAGGGCTTTGAACATTTCGTCGGCGACTTTTTCGGTGACGTCGCCCCAGATGGCGATGACTTTGTTGTAGCGCTCGCCGTTGGTGATGGCGCCGTCGAGGTATTGCTGCTGCACCTTGACGACTTCCTTCTCGGCGTTTTCCACCAGCTTGTACTTGTCGCTGGGGATGAGCATGTCGTCGATGCCGATGGAGATGCCGGACTTCGTGGCGTACGTGAAGCCGAGCTCCTTCAAGTGATCGAGCAGAACGACGGTGTCTTCCAGGCCATAGCGCAAGTAAGCGTAATAGACGAGTTGTTGAACACCCTTCTTCTTGAGAAGACCGTTCACGTAGGGGAACTTTGCCGGCAAGTGCGAATTGAAAATCACACGGCCAACGGTGGTCTGAATGAACTGGCGCTCCATCTTGACGGGCTCGGTGTGCGGCACGTCCTGATCGTCGTAGGCAGTGGTGAGGTCGATCACTTCGCCGCTGTAACGGAGGCGGATCGGAGTGAGCAGCTCGACTTCACCAGCTTCGAGCGCGAGGACGACTTCGTCGGACTGACCGAAAACGCGGCCTTCGCCCTTGGCGCCGGGCTTGGACTTGGTCAGGTAATAGATGCCGAGAACCATGTCCTGCGACGGAACCGCCAGAGGCAGACCGTGCGCGGGCGACAGGATGTTGCGCGAGCTGAGCATGAGCACAGACGCTTCGACCTGTGATTCCGGCGAAAGCGGAATGTGCACGGCCATCTGGTCGCCGTCAAAGTCCGCGTTGAACGCGGTGCAGACCAGCGGGTGAATGCGGATGGCCTTGCCTTCGACGAGGACCGGTTCGAACGCCTGAATGCCGAGGCGGTGCAGCGTCGGAGCGCGGTTGAGAAGGACGGGATGCTCGCGAATGACGTCTTCGAGAATGTCCCAAACGACCGGCTCTTGCTGCTCGACCATTTCCTTGGCTTGCTTGATGGTGGTGCAGTGCCCTTGCGCTTCGAGCTTGTGGTAGATGAACGGCTTGAAAAGCTCGAGCGCCATTTTCTTGGGCAGACCGCACTGGTTGAGTTTCAACTCCGGGCCAACGACGATGACGGAACGGCCGGAATAGTCGACGCGCTTGCCGAGAAGGTTCTGGCGGAAACGGCCCTGCTTGCCCTTGAGCGTATCGCTGAGGGACTTGAGCGGGCGGTTATTGGTGCCACGGAGAACGCGGCCACGGCGACCGTTGTCGAACAGCGCGTCAACGGCTTCCTGGAGCATGCGCTTTTCGTTGCGGACGATGACGTCGGGCGCGCGAAGCTCCATGAGCTTCTTGAGGCGGTTGTTGCGGTTGATGACGCGGCGATAAAGATCGTTTAGATCGGACGTGGCAAAGCGGCCGCCGTCGAGTGGCACAAGCGGGCGCAGCTCCGGCGGAAGAACCGGAATCACATCGAGAATCATCCACTCCGGCTTGTTGCCGCTCTTGCGGAAAGCTTCGAGCACTTTGAGGCGCTTGGCGAACTTGATGCGCTTTTGAAGCGAAGGATCGGCCTTCATCTTCTCGCGGAGTTCTTCGGAGAGCTTATCCACTTCGACGCGACGGAGAAGCTCCTTGATAGCTTCCGCGCCCATCTTGGCGGTGAACTGGCCGGGATATTCCTTCTGGAGTTCGCGATATTTATCCTCGAGCAGGACTTCGCGTTCGCGAAGAACGGCGACTTCGCCGGCGTCCACGACCACGAATGCTTCGAAGTACAGAATGCGCTCGAGGTCGCGCATGGAAATGTCCAGCAAGTAGCCGATGCGGCTGGGCAGGCCCTTGAAGAACCAGACGTGCGAACAGGGCGAAGCAAGCTCAATGTGGCCGAGGCGCTCGCGGCGGACTTTGCTGAGAGTGACTTCAACGCCGCACTTATCGCAGATAACGCCGCGATGCTTCATGCGCTTGTACTTGCCGCACAGGCATTCCCAGTCGGTGACGGGGCCAAAAATCTTGGCGCAGAAAAGACCGTCGCGTTCGGGTTTAAACGTGCGGTAGTTGATGGTCTCCGGCTTGGTGACTTCGCCGTGGGACCACGAACGGATTTTTTCGGGACTCGCCAAACTGATTCGAATCGAATCGAAGTCGGCGATCAAACTGGCGCGATCATAAGGGCTGCTGCGATACAAGGTTGTTTCCTCCCTCCCCGGCTTTCACCGGGGACGCGATCCAATGTTTTGCACCGGACCGGCTGAGAACCCAAAAAAACTAAAATCCACTCACTTGCAAAATGTTGCCTGTTGCGGGCGGGGCAAGCCCCGCCCCTACAAGCCGGATTGTTCCTAATCTGCTGCTTTCTCGGACGGTGCCTTTTGGCGCTTCATGAGCTCGACGTCGAGACAGAGCGACTGCAACTCACGAACGAGCACGTTGAACGATTCCGGCACGCCTGGCTCGATGCCCGGCTCGCCCTTGACGATGGCCTCGTAAATTTTCGCGCGGCCATAAACGTCGTCGGACTTCGCCGTAAGCAATTCCTGCAAGATGTGCGCTGCGCCGTAGGCTTCGAGCGCCCAGACTTCCATTTCGCCGAAGCGCTGTCCGCCGAACTGCGCCTTACCACCGAGCGGCTGCTGGGTGATGAGCGAGTACGGACCGATCGAACGCGCGTGAATCTTGTCGTCGACGAGATGCGAAAGCTTGAGCATGTAGATGTAGCCGACCGTGACTGGTTGATCGAACTGTTCCCCGGTCATACCGTCGAAGAGATTGATCTTCCCGGCGTGCGGCAAGCCAGCTACTTCGAGCAAGTGGCGGATTTCCGGTTCGCGCGCGCCGTCAAAAACCGGCGTGGCGAAGGGAATGCCTTCCTTGAAGCCTTCGGCGTAATCGAGCAACTCGTCGTCGCTCAGCTTCGAGAGCGTCTTCCAAACAGTGGTGTCGGTGAAGACTTCGCGGAACCAGCGGCGCAAAGCTTCGGCCTTCACTTCCTTGCTGAGCAAACGCTTGAGGCTGTTGCCCAGCTCCTTGGCAGCCCAGCCGAGATGCGTCTCGAGAACCTGTCCGACGTTCATACGCGAAGGAACGCCGAGAGGATTGAGTACGATTTCAACGGGCGTGCCATCGGGAAGCGACGGCATATCTTCCTGCGGCACAATGCGGGCGATGACGCCCTTGTTGCCGTGGCGTCCGGCCATTTTGTCGCCGATGGAAAGCTTGCGCTTCATGGCGATATAGACCTTGACCAACTTGATGACGCCGGGAGGCAGCTCGTCACCCTTCTTGAGCTTTTCCTTGCGCTCCTCGGTGATCTTGCGGAGGACGTCGATCTGGCGCGAAGTCATCTCCTCGATCTCTTCGATCTTTTCGATCAGGAGAGGATCCTTCTCGTTGAGCTTCAGGCGCTTGAGGTTGCGCGTGGAGATCTTTTCGATCAGCTCGCGGGTCAAGTCCGTGCCCTTGGTCAAGAGGCGCTTGTTGGTCTTTTCGTCGTGCAAGTCGGCCTGGAGAATTTTTCCGCCAAGCAAATCCGAGAGGCGCTTGAGGCGCTCATCCGTGAGGATGCGGATTTCGTCGGCGAGGTTCTTTTCCAGCTTGAAGACTTGCGTGGCTTCGATAGCCTTGTGGCGCTCGTCTTTTTCTCCGCCCTTGCGGGTGAAGATCTTGACGTCGACGATGGTGCCCTCGATGCCGGGCGGGCAGTAGAGAGAAGCATCGCGAACGTCGCCGGCTTTTTCGCCGAAGATGGCGCGAAGCAGCTTTTCTTCCGGCGTGAGCGTGGTCTCGCCCTTGGGCGTGACTTTGCCAACCAGAATGTCGCCTGGTTTGATCACGGCGCCGATGCGAATGACGCCGCTTTCATCCAGGTTGCGAAGGAACGATTCGCTGATGTTGGGAATGTCGCGAGTAACTTCCTCGGGACCGAGCTTGGTGTCGCGCGCCTCGATTTCGTATTCCTCGATGTGAATCGAGGTGTAGTAATCGTCCTTCACCAGCTTTTCGCTGACGAGGATGGCGTCTTCAAAGTTGTAACCGCGCCAGGGCACGAAAGCCACGAGCACGTTGCGGCCAAGAGCGAGTTCGCCGCGTTCGGTGCAAGGACCATCAGCAAGGACCTGGCCCTTTTTGACACGGTCGCCGACGCGAACAAACGGCTTCTGGCTGATGCAAGTGTTCTGGTTCGAACGCTTGAACTTGATGAGCTGGTAGATGTCCGCGCCCACTTCGCGGCTAAGCACGCCGGAGTGATCGGATTCGACGCGCACGATGATGCGCTCCGAATCGACCTGATCGACGATGCCTTCACGCTTGCAAAGCACGACCGCGCCGGAATCGCGCGCCGTGACGCGCTCCATGCCGGTGCCAACGAGCGGCGCTTCCCCGCGAATGAGAGGCACAGCCTGGCGCTGCATGTTGGAACCCATGAGCGCGCGGTTGGCGTCGTCGTTCTCGAGGAACGGAATCAAGCTGGCGGCCACGGAAACGAGCTGCTTCGGCGAAACGTCGACGTAATCGACTTCGTCGCGGCTCTTGAGCACGAAGTTGCCGGCTTGGCGGCAGTTGACGAGTTCGGTGGTGATCTTCAAGCGCTCATCAAGCGAAACGTTGGCCTGCGCCACGACGTACTTGTCTTCTTCCCAAGCGGACAGGTAGAAGCAGTACGGCTCGTAGACGACCTTGCGGCGCTTCAGCTCTTCGTTAAGCTCCTCGACTTTGTCCTTCTCGACGATTTCGCCGGCTTTGAATTCGCTGTCACCGGCGTTGACGATCTGGACGTAGTCGATGATGCGCCCGCCCTTCACGCGGCGATACGGCGACTCGATGAAGCCGTAGTCGTTGATGCGCGCAAAGCACGAGAGCGAGCTGATCAAGCCGATGTTCGGGCCTTCCGGCGTTTCAATCGGGCAGATACGGCCATAGTGCGTCGGGTGAACGTCGCGCACTTCGAATCCCGCGCGTTCGCGAGAGAGACCGCCGGGTCCAAGAGCCGAAAGACGGCGCTTGTGCGTGATTTCGCTGAGCGGGTTGGTCTGGTCCATGAACTGGCTGAGCTGAGATGATCCGAAGAACTCGCGGATCGCTGCCATAACCGGCTTGGCGTTGACCAAATCGTGCGGCATCGCCGTGGACATTTCCTGGTACACGCTCATCTTTTCCTTGATGGCGCGTTCCATACGGACGAGGCCGATGCGGAACTGGTTTTCGAGAAGTTCGCCGACCGCGCGGACGCGGCGGTTGCCGAGATGGTCGATGTCGTCAACCACGCCGATGCTCTTGCGCAGCTTGAAGAGATACTTGATGGCCGAAACGAAGTCCGGCGTATCGAGCGTGCGGTTATCAAGAGGAGTGTCGAGACCCATCTTGATGTTGAACTTCAGGCGGCCGACGCGGCTGAAATCATACTTGCGCGGGTCGAAGAACATGCCGCGGAAGAGATTGGTGGCCGTCTCGAGCGTCGGAGGATCGCCGGGACGCAGCTTGCGATAGATTTCGATGAGCGCTTCTTTCGAAGAGCGGATCGCGTCCTTGTCGAGCGTGCGCGAAAGCACCAAGCCGATGTCGTCGCGCTCCGGAAAGAAGACGTCGACTTCGGTGATGCCGCCCTCGGCAAAGGCTTGCCAGAGTTCGGGCGTCAGCGGCTTGTTGGCTTCGAGCAAAACCTCACCGGTTTGGCGGTTGACCACGTCGGCGACGCTGTACGCGCCTTCGAGATCGACCAACGCGGCGCGAACCTGCGAAATCTTCGCCTTGATGAGTTCCTTGAAGAGATTTTCGGTGATGCGCTTGTGCGCACCGACGATGACTTCCTCGGAGCGCGGGTTGCGGATTTCGTGGGCCAGCTTGCGGTCCATGATGCCCGGCGAAACGTTCCAGAAAAGATCCTTGTCGCGGAGCGAAATGCGCTCGACCTGGTAAAAGGTGCGCAGGATTTCTTCGTTGGACTTCATTCCCAGCGCGCGCAGAAAGATCGAGCCGAGGAATTTGCGCTTGCGGTCGATGCGCACGTAGAGAATGTTCTTGGTGTCGTATTCAAATTCGACCCACGACCCGCGGTAAGGAATAATCTTGCCGAGGAAGTAGGAACGGTTGTTGGCGCTCTCAAAGAAAACGCCCGGCGAGCGGTGCAACTGGCTGACGATGACGCGCTCGGTGCCGTTGATGATGAACGTGCCGTTCTCGGTCATCAGCGGAATGTCGCCGTAGAAAACTTCTTGTTCCTTGATGTCGCGAATGGTTTTCGCGCCGGTGTCGGGGTCCTTGTCGTAAATGGTCAGACGGATCGTGACTTTCAGAGGCGCGGAATACGTCATGCCGCGCTCCTGGCACTCGTTCACGTCGTACTTCAACTGCATGGCGACTGGATCGCCGCACTTGTTACAGAAAGTGGGCGTGTTCTTGTTGAACGTGCCGCACTTGTGGCAGATCACGTCGCCGGTCTGGTACGGATTGGTGACAACCGACGCGCCGCAATTGCGGCAAGTGGCGCGCAGGTGATGCAGACCTTTCAAGTTGCCGCACTTACACTCCCAGTTGCCGATCGAGTAGTCCACGAATTCCAGCTGCGACATCTCGCGGAAATCCTTGATCGGAAACACCGATGTGAACACGGACTGCAAACCACCGTCATCGCGCTCGCTCGGCAGGAGGTCCATCTGCAAGAAGCGCTGATAGGACTTCATCTGGACTTCGATCAGGTTTGGAATCTGAATCGTGCCCTGAATTTTCGCGAAATCGAGACGCTCGCGTTCCCTGACGTGCTGGTGACTATTTGACATTGCTTGGTCTACCTCTTCCCTTTCGGGCTGATCCCATTCGGGCAAATAGCGGAGATTCCGGAGAAATTCATGCAGCGGGTGTGATGCGCTTCCTGCCCGAAGTCAGCGAGCACACGGCTGCATGGGGTCCAAAAAGGACCAGCGGAGTTGTGAGAATAACCAGCCTCGACTTGCGTACGTGAGTTCCTTTGGCGCAGCGGATCACGCTTGCTCCAGCCGGTAAAATGGCCAATGCAAGCAGCCGCGCCCCCTCTCGAAGCCCGTACAACAAAAACTACTTGATTTCGACTTTGGCGCCCGCGTCTTCGAACTTCTTCTTGATGGTCGCGGCTTCGTCTTTGTTGACGCCTTCTTTAACGGTCTTAGGAGCGCCGTCGACAAGGTCCTTGGCTTCTTTCAAGCCGAGGCTCGTGACTTCGCGAACCGCTTTGATGACGTTGATTTTGTTGCCGCCGACATCGGTGAGAACGACCGTAAATTCTGTCTTCTCTTCCGCCGGTGCCGCGCCTGCCGCCCCTCCGCCGCCGCCCGCCACGACTGTAGCCGCAGCTGCGGAGACGCCGAAGGTCTCTTCCATCTTTTTCACGAGGTCAGACGCTTCTAGCAGCGTCAGCCCCTTGATTTCTTCCAGAATCGTATCCACTTTCGCCATGACTTTTGCTTCTCCTCTCAAAATTAAAAGTAAATTTACTGGGCCGCTTCAGGGCTTGGTGCTGGTGCTGCTGGTACAGGAGCCGGTTCGGAACTGCTAGCCCCGCCGGACCCAAACTTGTTTGCTTTGATCGCTTCGTTAACGGTGACCGCGAGATTGCGCGGCAATGCATTGAGCGTCATTGCGATGCGCTGCGCCGGAGCGTTCAGCAGGAACATGATCTTGCTGAGCAGCTCTTCCTTCGAAGGAAGATTCGCAAGCTGCTGAATCTCGGCGATGGAGATGACGCGGCCTTCGACGACCCCGGACTTGAACTGAAACGCCGGAACATCTTTGGCAATCTTGGTGAGCGCTTTCGCGAGCGCTACTGCGTCCGTCTGTGTGTAAGCGATAGAATTCGTGCCGCTCAGGTTCTTGAGCAGATTTTCGGCAGGCGTGCCGGCTCCGGCGCGCTCCGCGAGCGTGTTTTTGACGACCTGGTACTTCCCGCCTGCAGCCTGCACGGCGCGGCGGAGCTTGGTGTCGTTTTCGACGGTGATTCCCTGGAAGGTCGTGAGAATCACGGTCGAAACCTTGGCCAGTTCCAGTTTCAACTTGTCTAGATCCTGCTGTTTTTCGCTGCGCTTTTTCATGATCCCGTTTCCTTAAACTCTTCGCTTAGGCCGCTGCTGCCAGCAGTTCGGATTCAGCCAAATCGATATTGATGCCCGGACCCATCGTCGAGGTCAGCGTGATTTTCTGTACGTACTTGCCTTTGGCTGCCGCCGGCTTCGCCTTGATAACGGCGCCGATCACGGCGTGAGCGTTTTCCGCGATGTGCGCGGCGTCAAATTGAATTTTGCCGATGGCGCAGTGAACGATTCCGGCTTTGTCGACGCGGAACTCGACTTTACCAGCTTTCGTTTCTTTGATCGCTTTCGCGACATCGAAAGTAACCGTGCCGGTCTTCGGATTCGGCATCAGGCCGCGAGGACCGAGCACTTTGCCCAGTTTGCCGGCGGACTTCATCATGTCCGGCGTCGCGATTACCGCGTCATAATCCGTCCAACCGCCCATGATTTTCGTAACCATGTCATCGCCGCCGACAAAATCCGCGCCAGCTTCCGTCGCTTCGCGAACTTTATCGCCGCTCGCGATAACCAGAACGCGAACCGACTTGCCGAGGCCATGCGGAAGTACCACGGTGCCGCGAACGACTTGGTCCGAATGCTTCGGGTCGACGCCAAGATTGATGGCCAACTCGACCGTTTCATTAAACTTCGTGTGATGCGTCTTCTTAATCAGCTCGCTTGCTTCCGCGAGCTTGTACGGGCGCGCTTCGACCTTTTTGCGCGCGTTCTCGATGTGTTTTCCAGCCTTCTTCATTGCTTCTGCCCCTTCGACCTCGTAGCGCCTGAACTTCTAGGCTTCCACGACTTCCAGACCCATGTTGCGCGCCGTACCCATCACGGTGCGCACCGCGGAGTCCAGATTTGTGGTGTTGAGATCGACAAGCTTGATCTTTGCAATCTCTTGAACCTGCTTTTTCGTGACTTTGCCGACTTTGTTGCGATTCGGTTCAGCCGAGCCCTTTACGATTCCCGCCGCACGAAGCAGGAGAATCGAAGCCGGAGGCGTCTTCAGAATGAACGTGAACGTACGGTCGGTATAAACCGTCACGAGCACGGGGAAAATCATTCCGTCCGGTTCCTTGGCTGTCTTGGCATTGAACTGTTTGCAAAAATCCATGATGTTCAAGCCATGCGGACCTAGCGCGGTGCCGACTGGCGGCGCCGGAGTAGCTTTGCCCGCGGGCAACTGCAATTTGATCGTCGTTTGTATCTTCTTAGCCATGTCCCTGCCTCAATCTCGTTTTACGCGCGCTGCTAATGCGGCGCGGCTCAGCCCAGCTTTTCGACGCTCGCGAAATCCAGCTCTACAGGCGTCGAACGTCCAAAAATCGTGACGGAAACTTTCAGTCGGCTATGATCGTTGTCAATCTCTTCCACCGTGCCGTTAAAATTCGCGAACGGCCCATCCACGATGCGTACTTGCTCGTTGCGTTCGAACACCACTTTCGGCTTCGGGCGGTCCGTCGGAACGTGGACGCGGTTGATGATGGCGTCGACTTCCGTATCAGAAAGCGGCGAAGGCGCCGTGGCCGAACCGACAAACCCGGTCACCCGCGGCGTCGAGCGCACGATGTGCCAGGTGTTTTCGTCGAGGTCCATCTCCACCAGCACGTAACCCGGATAAGTCATCCGCGAAGAGACCACTTTTTTGCCGCCGCGCACTTCCACGACGTCTTCCATCGGGATCAGCACGCGGCCGATTTTGTCCTGCAAACTGAATGCGGACACGCGGCTCTCGAGGCTTTCTTTGACTTTCTTTTCAAAGCCCGAGTACGTATGGATGATGTACCACTGCATTGCCGTCAAGCTGTAGTCCCCTTCAGACACTGAAAGTTTTGATGACGCGTTCCAGACCCATCTGCACTAGCCAATCTACAGCTGCTAGAAATACTCCGAAGAAAAAAACCGTCGCGATCACGACGCCGGTGGTCGAGACCACGTCCTCGCGGCTCGGCCACGTCACCTGCTTCATCTCCACGCGAACATCGTGCAAAAACTCGCGCGTGTCGTTGACGGTGCCGGTTATTTTTCCGCCGAGGTTGCCTGCTCCCCCGATGATTCCGCCGCTTTGCGACTCTTCGTTCTTCACTTTGACCGCCTGCGTCGCCATTCGTCCTCTTTGCAAAACAGGCGCCGCCGCCTGTTATTAATCTCTGGCAGGGGAGGAGGGACTCGAACCCCCATACCCGGTTTTGGAGACCGGAGTCCTAACCGTTGGACGACTCCCCTAAAAACCCAAAACCGCTCCACCCGATGCCTGCTCCAAAAACGGAAAACTACTTAACTTCTTTGTGCCCGGTGTGTTTGCGGCACGTGTTGCAAAACTTCCTAGTCTCCACGCGTTCGGAGTGCTTCTTCTTGTTCTTGGTCGTCGTGTAGTTGCGGTTTTTGCAATCACCGCACTGCAACGTAATGATTTCTCGCATGGTCCAATTCCTTTTCTTCCACCGCCCTCGACTCGCGAGGGGAAAAGCGTTACTCGATGATTTCCGTTACGGCGCCGGCGCCAACCGTATGGCCGCCTTCGCGAATCGCGAACCGCAATCCCTTTTCTAGAGCTACTGGCGTGATCAGCGTCACTTCGCAGCTTACGTTGTCGCCCGGCATCACCATCTCAACGCCGGTCGGCAGCTTCACGTCGCCCGTCACGTCTGTCGTACGGAAGTAGAATTGCGGCCGGTAACCGGTGAAAAACGGTGTGTGCCGCCCGCCTTCTTCCTTCGTCAGTACGTACGCTTCCGCCTTGAACTTCGTGTGCGGTGTGATCGAGCCCGGCTTGCAAACCACCTGGCCGCGCTCGACGTCGTCTTTTTCCGTGCCGCGCAGGAGCAAGCCAACGTTGTCGCCGGCCAGCCCTTCGTCGAGCAGCTTGCGGAACATTTCCACGCCCGTCACAACTTTCTTCTGCGTCGGACGGAAGCCCACGATCTCGATTTCTTCGCCAACCTTCACTTTGCCGCGTTCGACGCGGCCCGTAACCACTGTGCCGCGGCCAGAAATCGAGAAAATATCTTCAATTGGCATCGCGAACGGCTTATCAATTTCGCGCACTGGTTGCGGCACGTTCTTGTCCACCGCTTCCATCAACTCGTCGATCGACTTCTCCCACTTAGCATCGCCATTCAACGCTTGCAGCGCCGAACCCTTTACGACCGCAATCGTGTCACCAGGAAATTGGTAGCTCTTCAGCAACTCGCGAACTTCCAACTCCACGAGTTCCAAAAGTTCCGCGTCTTCCACCATGTCGCACTTGTTCAAAAACACGACAATGGCAGGCACACCGACTTGCCGAGCCAGCAAAATGTGCTCGCGCGTTTGTGGCATCGGTCCATCCGTCGCCGCTACCACCAGAATCGCGCCATCCATTTGCGCCGCGCCGGTGATCATGTTCTTGATGTAGTCCGCATGACCCGGGCAATCCATGTGCGCGTAATGCCGATTCGGCGTTTCATACTCCACGTGCGAAACGGCAATCGTGATTCCGCGCTCGCGCTCTTCCGGCGCGTTGTCAATCGAATCAAACGCCCGGAATTGCACTTTCGGGTTGTGCTTCGACAGCACTTTCGTAATCGCCGCCGTCAGGGTCGTCTTGCCATGGTCAATGTGACCAATCGTCCCAATATTGCAGTGCGGCTTGCTGCGCTCGAATTTCTCCTTGGCCATTGCCTTCTGCTCCTCAGTCGAATTCGTAAAACGACTAAATCAAAACCTGCGTTACTTCTCGCCCCGCTGCTTCTTGATCACTTCCTCGGCCAGCGCCGCGGGAAGTTCCGCGTAATGCGAAAAATGCATCGTGAACGTTGCGCGGCCCTGCGTGCGGCTGCGCAAATCCGTGGCGTAACCAAACATCTGCGCCAGCGGCACTTCCACGCGGATCACGTTGACGCCCGCGCGATTTTCCGTGCCTTGAATCGCCGACCGGCGCGCATTCAGATCGCCGAACACCGGAGCCATATATTCTTCGGGAACCACCACTTCCACTTTCATGATCGGCTCGAGCAAAACCGCTTTGGCTCTGGCGCAAGCTTCCTTGTAGGCCATCGAGCCGGCGATTTTGAACGCCATTTCGTTGGAGTCCACATCGTGATAGCTGCCATCGATAAGCACGACCGCGACGTCAACCGTGGGAAAACCAGCCAAAATGCCGTTGTCCAGCGCTTCGCGAATACCGGCTTCGACCGGCGCGATGAATTCGCGCGGAATCGATCCGCCGATAATCTTGTCGATGAAGAGAAAGCGGTGTTCTTTGTCGAACTTCCATTTGCCGGGATTGCTGCTTCCGGTCACTTCTTTGGCCAGAGCGTCGATGTCGTCGGTGGACATCTCCTTCATGCTTTCATGGCTCGAGCTCGGAATCGGATGCAATTCGATTTTGCAGTGGCCGTACTGACCTTTACCGCCGGTCTGCTTGATGTACTTGCCTTCCGCAATCGCTTTCTTGCGAATCGTTTCGCGGTACGCGACTTGCGGGCGGCCGACGTTGGCCTGCACGGCGTACTCACGCAACATGCGGTCGACAATGATTTCAAGGTGCAACTCGCCCATTCCGGAGATGAGCGTTTGCCCGGTGTCTGGTTCCGTGGAAACACGGAACGTCGGATCTTCCTGCGCCAGGCGCTGCAATGCCACGCCAAGCTTGTCCTGATCCGCTTTTGTCTTCGGCTCGATAGCCACCGAAATTACGGGAGCCGGAAAATCAATGTTTTCCAGGATGATAGGCTTCTCTTCATTGCACAGCGTGTCGCCGGTATTTACGCTCTTCAATCCGACGCAAGCGCAAATGTCGCCGGCGTAGATTTCTTCGATCTCTTCGCGCTTGTTCGCGTGCATCTGCAGCAAACGGCTGATGCGTTCGCGCGAACCTTTTCCGGAGTTCAGAACGTAGCTGCCGGATTTCAGAACGCCAGAGTACACGCGAATGTAGGTCACGTGGCCCACGAACGGATCCGACATAATCTTGAATGCCAGCGCGGCAAATGGCTGATCGTCCGAGGCACGCCTCAAAGCCACTTCATCGGTATTGGGATCCGTGCCTTCGACAGGAGGAACATCGGTAGGCGACGGAAGATAGTCAACTACTGCGTCGAGCAACGGTTGAATACCTTTATTCTTGAATGCGGAACCCGCCAACACGGGGACGATCTTCAGATTGAGCGTCGATTTCCGCACGGACTTGCGCATCTCTTCGAGGGACAACTTGCCTTCGGTTAAATACTTGTCGATGACTTCATCGTCGTGCTCGGCGATGTAATCCACCATTTTGCCGCGATGCTCATCGTAAAATTTCTTGTCAATCGCGGAACCTTTAAGCGCTGCGGCAACGTCAGGCCGCGAATCCACAAACGCCTTGTCCCACAACTTATCGACCGGAAACTCCTCGAATTTTGCGCCGAGAGTCTCTTCCAGCCAAACGATTACCTTTTCTTCGAGGAAATCGATGATGCCGATGAAATTATCTTCGCGACCGAGAGGAAACTGGAGGGGAACGGGGTGGGCACCGAGGCGTTGGCGAATGGTGCGAATGACGTGGTCAAAATCCGCGCCCATGCGGTCCATCTTGTTCACAAAACAGATGCGCGGTACGCGATACTTGTCGGCTTGACGCCACACGGTTTCGGACTGCGGCTGCACGCCGGCGACGGAATCGAACACGCACACGGCGCCGTCCAACACGCGCAACGAACGCTCAACTTCCACGGTGAAGTCCACGTGGCCCGGTGTGTCAATAATGTTCACGCGATACTTTTTACCGAAGCGGTCCCACGAAGCGGTCGTCGCAGCGCTGGTGATCGTAATGCCGCGCTCGCGTTCCTGCTCCATCCAATCCATGGTGGCGGTGCCTTCGTCCACGGAGCCGATCTTGTACGTCACACCGGTATAGAACAGAATCCGCTCCGTCGACGTGGTTTTGCCCGCGTCGATGTGCGCCATAATCCCGATGTTCCGCGTATCTTCGAGTTTGAAAACTCGTCCCATGATCTGCTGCGTCGCCCCTTTGGTTTCCGTTGCCATTACAATTTCAAGCTTTCTCTTCTCTGGCCGTTACGTCCGCCAGATTCTTACCAGCGATAGTGCGCGAAAGCCTTGTTCGCTTCCGCCATGCGGTGCACGTCTTCCTTCTTCTTGATCGCGCCGCCGCGCGCATTGGCCGCGTCAATCAACTCATCCGCGAGCTTGTCGATCATCGTCTTGCCCGCGCGCTCGCGCGAATACTGCAAAAGCCAGCGAATCGCCAGCGACTGCCGCCGGAACGGATTCACTTCCACCGGAACCTGATAGTTCGCGCCGCCGACTCGCCGTGTCTTCACTTCCAGCGTCGGCTTCACGTTCTCGATGGCCTTCTTGAAAATCTTCAAAGCATCGTCGTTCGTCTTCTTCGCAACCTGGTCCATCGCGCCATAGAACACGCGCTGCGCCGTCGACTTCTTGCCTTCCCACATCATCGAGCAGATAAATTTCTCCACGATGTCGCTGGCATAGACCGGGTCGGTCGCTTGTGAACGCCGGAAAACAAGTCCTTTACGTGGCATTGCTCTTTATCGCTCCTTCAGAATCTCTTCACTACTCGCAATTTCGATTAAGCCGTCTTACTTTGCTGCCGCGGCCTTAGGCCGCTTTGCGCCGTACTTGGATCGCCCCTGCTTGCGATTCTCGACGCCCGCCGCGTCCAAAGTTCCGCGCACGATGTGATACCGCACTCCCGGCAGATCCTTCACGCGCCCGCCGCGCACCAGCACGATCGAGTGCTCCTGCAAGTTGTGGCCGATGCCAGGAATGTATGTCGTTACTTCGACGGAGTTCGTCAAACGCACGCGCGCAACCTTGCGCAATGCCGAGTTCGGTTTCTTCGGCGTCTGCGTGTACACGCGAATGCACACACCGCGCTTTTCCGGGCAGCCCGCCAACGCAGGCGACTTTGTCTTTACCAAAACCTTCTCACGTCCCATTCGTACGAGTTGCGAAAACGTCGGCACAGTCGTCCTCTTTATCTGTGACCGCAAAGCGGTCAACTTCTATGTGTGACCACACAACGGTCATCATAGGCGCGCAAAATTTCCCGTGGCTCTCGCAAGGCGCGCAAACAAAAATGCGCGAGAGCACACATCAGTGCTGAAAGGTCTACTGCGAATCCGGAGAAACAACCAGCAAGAAACTCCGTACGCACTCCAAGAGGCAGAACTCTTCTCTTGGCTTCAGTTCGGAGAGGCTTACTCGGCTTTGCGGGACAGGCGTCCCATTCCGGCCGCTCTTCAATCCCATTCCGTCTTACTTTGTTCCGGGACCGAAGATATTTCCCTTCCAACCCACTCAACCGCTGCAACAACTTAGCGGTCGCCCTCGTCAGGGTAGAAACACCCCCGACAAAACGTAGAGTATAAGGAAAACAACGTGCTCTGTCAAATTTCTTTCACAAGTATTTGGTGGATATGTCTGTGGAAAAAGAGGTTCTGCCTTTACGGGTGGTATCGGCAGCTTCGACTTTTGTTCGCTAAAGCCATTTATTGGGGTTTTCTAAGGCTCGACTGCTCGCGAGCAGCCTTCAAAATAGGTGCCCAGGGCACGCGGTAAATGTTGCCAAGCCCATTCCGAACGCCCTTCATGCCATCTTCAAACTGCTGATAAGTAATGGGTTGCTCCCTTTTTTCGTAGGGCATCCCCATCTCACTCGCGAAAAACAGCCATTCCCCGTTCCCCGTTACGCGGGGACTATACTCCCGGGCGGGGGTGTTCACCACTGGCCCCAAATTGACCGGTTTGCCCCAGGCACCGCTTTCGTTGAAGCTGACAAATATGTCCGAGTTTCCGTATCCTACTTCGCGTCCGAAGCTTCCGATCAGGAGGTAGCTCTCATCAGGGGCGATCCATGCCTCGAGACTGGCGATTCCCTGCCCGTTGATATTGGGCCCCAAATCCTCGGCCTCCTCGTATTTTCCATTCACCAGCCGCGCTCGAAAAATGTCGTAATTGCCCGTTTTTCGGCTTGATGTGAAATACATCGTTCCTTCGTTGGTCACCGACGCGAATACCTGGCTTCCTTCGCTGTTGATCACTCCAGGCACCAACGCAGGATTGCTCCATCCATGCTTCGTTTTGTGCACCTGCCAAATCTGAAAGCGCCGCTCATCGTCTGCCCTGGGTGTAACTGGGCGGTCCGACGCAAAATACATTGTTGCCCCGTCGGGCGATAGCACCGGATCGCTGTCACGATACAGCCCGGAAAACGGCAATACTTCCGGCTTGCTCCACTTTCCATCTACGAATCGCGATTCACACAAAACGTACAAATAATGCGCTGGAACCGTTTTGTCGAAGTATAGAGTCTTTCCGTCGAGCGCCAGGTCGCCGCCAAACTCATCATCCGGCGTGGAGATCACGCCTTCGCCAATCATCTCCGGCACGACAGGACTATTTTCTTTTTCCTCGGCGGCCGCCAACTTAGGCAG